>Ga0209962_1000497_pt1 | contig 11252 bp, 8 predicted proteins | sample SalPonA_C_H2O_MG_FD_185722 | JGI IMG/M metagenome (GOLD analysis project Ga0209962, IMG submission 185722) | Water microbial communities from South San Francisco under conditions of wetland restoration - Salt Pond MetaG R2A_C_H2O_MG (SPAdes)... | ecosystem: Environmental > Aquatic > Non-marine... | reverse complement strand
CGCCCATCTTCTGGAACTGTGGAGCGGCTGACATCATCATCAGCTCAGCGCCTATACGTCTGCGGTTATCACCATCGCCGAATAGGCGTGCCAGTAGACCCTGCGGTTCCTGTGGCTGTTGAGGCGCACTAGGTCGTGGGGTAGGCATAGCTGCTGGCTGAGCCTGCTGCGGTTCAGACTTAAGAATCTGAGTCTGTGCTTGCTTAGGCTCTGGAGGCGCTTGGAAGTTTACCTTTGGCTCTGGCATACGCTGCACTTGGCCCTGCTGCATACGCTCTGCCTCTTTACGCAGCATCAGCTCTTTAGCCGTAACCAAATTACCGTACTCGTCTGGCATTAGCTGTTCGTTCATCGCTTACCTCCTAATCCTAGACCCCAACCAAGCGCAGGCAATAGACCAGGATTGGCTGTACCTGTTGTCGTGCTACCAACTTGTCCTGGCAGCATGGTATTAGTCAACCCTACACCATACGCTGGATAGCCAGCCCAAGCACCATATTGACCCATAGCTGCGTTAAGCGCCTGCTGGTAGAGCTGCTGCTGAGCGAGCCCCTGATTAAAGAGCGTGTTATTAATCGTCTGAGCTTGGTCAAAGCCTGTGTCAGACGCGTTAAGCAATCCTGCGGCTGCACCGAGCTTTACTTGCTGGTTCTGCAACCCTGCCGCTTGGTTAAGCTGTTGGGCGTTCATGTTTTGAGTCGCGCCAAACTGTAGCGCAGCGTTCTGAGCGCCTACATCATACTGAGCCTGCCCAAGTGCCGTGTTAAATGCGTTTTGGCGCAGACCCGCTGCTAGGTTGCCTGCTTGGTTAGCAAACCCCTCGTTAGTTAGTGCCTCAGCAACACCGTGTCGTGAACCACCAAACGCACCTGCCTGACCTGCTGAGAAGCCGAGGTTGTTGATATTACCTTGCCTTGCACGCTCAAGATCAGCCATTGAGCGGTTAATGACTTGCTGCGTGTACGGGTTCATGTACGCGCTAAGGTCAGTAGTCGCAACCTGTGAAGGGTCGTAAGACGTTCCCTGTACCTGTTCAGGCGTGTATTGACCTATACCACGCAACAGGTCCGAAGCGTTGGTTATGCCTAGATTAGCCTCGGCATAGGGATTATCCCTATTTTTGTACTCTTCAGACTGCAGGAACGAGTTGCGAATCTGGTCTAGCGTCATGTCAGAGTCGCGCATTTGATTCAGCCAGTAGTCCATACCCGCCGCATCAGAATCTCGCCTCAGCACATCAGTATATAAGCCTTCGAGAACTTGCTTAGCTTCTGGGCTTTCAGCAAACGCGTCCTGAATTTGAGCTGTAGACAGTCCTGAGTTAGTCCAGTATTCCAAGCCTTCAGTATCAGGCGCACGCCCAAAATAATCTTGGTACAGGTTACCGACTGACTGCTGGCGCTGCTGGCGCTGCTTGTATTCATCAGACTGCGTAATAGCCGTTTGAATGTCGCTCAGGCTCATACCGTTGTTGAGCTGTTGACCCCAATAATCAGAGCCTTCTTGCCCAATGTTTCGACCTAGTAGGTCGTTATAGAGCTGATTTAAATTAGGCTGAGGTGCGCTTAAGCCCAGATTAGAGCCGCTGTTTGCTGAGGTACCAAGAAGCGGCCTCCAATTTAAATCCCCTAAGACGGTATCAGTAACAGAAGGAGTCATACCAAGTTTACTAGGGTTGCTAGGGTTGCTACCACCTGTGACTGTTCTAGGCAGACCGCCTGGTCCAACTGGCGGGCTAGTGGTTGACTGCTGGCGCTGCTTGTATTCATCAGACTGCTTAATAGCCGTTTGAATATCGCTTAGGCTCATACCGTTTTTAAGCTGTTGACCCCAATAACGCTGCCCTTCTGCGCCTATGTCGCGCCCCAGTAGCTGGTTGTATAAACTATTTAAATCAGCCATTAGTACCAGCCTCCCGTGTACCCGTTCCCGTAATCCGTGCCGTAACCGCTGTAATCAGTAGTAGCATTATCCGCAGAACTCCAACCGCCACCATTGTAGACATTACCGGAGCTATCCCAAGCAGGTGAACCATTAGAGCCGCCTGGGAAGGTTTCAGGTGAGTATGTAGTTTTGACATTGCCGCTAGAATCAACCACGGTATAAATACCGTTTTGCTGGTCGTTGTATGAAGTATCTATCTGGTTTTCGATAGCATCCATACGATTGTCTATAGCCTTACCTGCCGCGTATCTACCCGCCAAGTTAAGCAGTGCCGATAGTGGATTGCCTGACAGCAAAGCCATTTTCGGATCAGACGTTGCAAGACTTAGAAGCAAGTTCTCCGAGCCTGAAGACATCTGACCGTAATCGTAGTTGTTTACAGCTTGCTCATAGTCACCACTAGAGCTATTAGCATTCAAGCCAGAGGTATCAACACCAATTTGGTTCAACAACCCAAGCGCCTCACCTCCGCGCGTACGTGAACCGTACTGACCAGTGACAGGATCAATGACCATAGAGTTGTAGTAGTCGTATTGAGCTGGAGCGCGCTGCTTAAGCTCCTGTCGAGCCGCGTCAAATATATCACCTGAGCGATAACCCTGAATGCCTGTGGCTGGGTCGGTGACCATAGCACCCATGCCAGACATAGCACCACCTTCTGGTGCGCTCATGCCGTACATACGGGCTGCGTTGCTTGTGTTCTGCATCGCAGACTGCTGCATAGGGGTAAAGCCCGCAACATCAACACCGTAGTAGGGCATGTAGCCCATCTCAGCAATATCTTGCGCGCGTGATATGTTGGACTTTGCTGCGTCCTCATACCACTGGGGTATTTTTGTTTCACTTTCTTTTGAGCCAAATAAGAAATCTAACAAGGCCATGAATCTATCCTCTAATTTGACTCAAGTGCAATTCGCGTCCCTGAGCGTGTATTTAGTTAATTCTAGCGCAAATTAACCACTAATTCTCGTTATTGCTAATGTTGATGCAGGTGTAGCAGGGCAAAACGCTGTTGCTGCGTTGGCGGTCAGTGACCCGCTCGTACTGCTGGTTGCCCACATCGCCTCTAAATAATCCCCAGCACTCACCGAGATGATAGCCGCTCGGCTGACTACTAGGTTAGAACTACTCTGGTGTAGCGAGTTTTTCATCGTAGAGCCTGTAATATCGACACCATTAACTCGGGGCCAAAAGTAGAAGTCTACAGTCGAGCTAGAGCTAGACGTTATCTGCGCCGAGAACGACACCAGATACGAACCGCCTTCTTCAAAGGTAATCTGCGAGCCTGACAGTGAAATACTGTCGTCTGTTGTCCCTGCGTAGGTCAGTGCGTAGGCAGTATTAGCCAAGGCCGCTGTCTGAGTCGTTGAGACTCCAAGAGCAGCTTCACCGTCTTTTAGGACTACCTGTCTAAACACACCGCCCTTAGATACAACTGGGTATCCGTTAGTCTCATCCCACAGCAGGATACCGTTTTCGGAAGGCGTATCCCCTGTAACTTTATAGCGTAACTTGTCAGCCACACTAAGCATATAGTTCACCAGGCGCTGTGCCCATCGGTCTATAGCGCCAGCCGTGGGTGAAGGCGGTCTACGAATAGCCACTAGCGACCTCCACCTGGCATAATATCAACACGCATTCGACCTACCCGCCAATCAACGTTGCTATTACCGTCTAGGCGCATTCTGAACTGTCGCCCAGTGAACCTTACTGACGTTGGGTTAGTCATTGAGTATGGTCCATGCTCAACATCGCTTTCGTTTGGATAGAAGCGCGTCTTGAAGGTGGCTGTGACCTCACCCTGATTCTGCTCATCCGGTAGTAGGCTACGCACTCGACAGACATTATTACCGTCCATGATGCTAACGGGGCCGGACTCAATGAATGGCGTATAGCCTGTATGCGTAAAGCCCACTTCATGCTCATAGAGCTGCTTATCCGAAGGGTCAGCCCAGATAGGGTTCGCAAACGCACCCTGATCTACGCCTGCAGTGCGAACTAGCGTACCAATTGACCACGCGTTAGTGTCGTAGTTCCAGCTAACATACGCATCGTTCTCTGTGCTGCCTTCAGTTGGGTAGAAGAACCACACTTCAGAGAATCGGCTGTTGTTCACCGCAAATACGTGTGAGCCATAGTCTCTGTTGATGTTAGAGAATACGTGGTCGTACACCTCTGACGGTAGCTTAGATACTTCACCACCTGTGTATATAAAGAAGTTCTGGCGACCCATCCACACAACACCGCCTGAGAAGGCTGCGACTGCGTTCTTACTGATAACCCCACAGCCCGTACCTACGCGCTGAACAGAGTAGACAAATGGAGGCCCAATGTACGTAGCCGTGTGAGCATCTGTCGTAGTAAGTATGAACGCTTGGTCGCGTGTACGCACACCACACTGGATAGCTCCGTCAGTCTGCAGCTCTATATCGCCCGCCTCGTTAGTAGCAGCCGGTGTCCATGTGGTGTTATCTTCACGGTCAGACCATGACAGTAAGCGTGGATTGCCAGAAGCACCCAGCGCCATTAGGAATCGCTCTTCAGTCACCAGTAGGCCACGGCAGTTAGTTGGAGCATTCGAGATTACTGCTGCCGCTGTTGGGCCTGCGGTATCGAGCTGCCACTCGTAAAGCTTTCCATCTTCAGCCGTACAACCAACTAGGTACTCACCCCAGTTGTCGAGACTCCACATGGTAGCTGGTAGGATAAACGAGCTGTCTACTCGCGCTGTACCGTAAGCCTCTTGTCCGTAGTCACCTGTACCGTAACCTGCCGCACCGACTGCATCCTCACGACCTGTAGTAAAGCCTGCCGGAGTAATGTCGTACTGTGCACCTGACTCATCATAGACGTAGAGCTTATTGTGTGTACCTGCTGCAATGTATCGCGTTAAGTCGTTGTCAGCCCATGCGTACATTGAACGGCACTTTGCTGCTGTGGCTGTGGCAGACTTCTGCGTCCACCCACCCACTGGGCGCACTGCATTATCGACCCAGCGAACTAGGTCAGCGTCACGCCAACGGTTGTACGACTGTAAATCTGTGCCGTTGCGGTATATCCCTGCAGGTATCTCAAGCGTAACGTATGGCATACAGCCCCCTTAGCTCATATCCTTCCCGCGTGTAAAACCGCGCCATGTTGTACCACCGTCTGTTGTGTAGAAGGCGAACACATCAACCGCATTAGCTGTAGCAGTCGGTGTAGGCGTTGTGCCACCTGCCCATGTAACAGATGCAGGCCAGGTTACCGTGTAACCTGAAGCGCCTGAGTCCTGAATAATCTCTACAGTCATCTCGTACCCTGTACCACTTGAAGGTGGGTTAGAGAAGGTAAAGGTCGTGTTCTCAGTCAGCACGTGCTTGAAAATAGAGCCTGTAGACGCATCAATCGTAGTGGCGTTACTAGAGCTAGCTACCGTTGCGTAGCTCTGTTTTAGCTGAGTCACTTTAGGCGCTATGGCTGTTGTGCCGTCAAGCAAGTCGTCAAGGGTGTCTAGGTTAGCGTTGAGCTTAGTACCCCAAGTATTGGCTGATGCGCCAATCTCTGGCTTCGTAAGGCTGTAAGTAGTGGTCGATGTATCTGCCATGATGTTGTTCCTTATTCTGGCCAGTTAGGGGTTGGCATAGCCGCTAGGAAAGCTTCCTTAGAAGGTAGCTTACCTGTTGCTAAGTAGTTGCCCATCTGCACTAATGACTCATTCCAGCAAGCATCACGCCAAGTGATAGCGGCTGTCGCTTCACTTGCCCATTTAGCATTACCACTGTTGATGTAACTGGTCATGGAGATAATGCTGTCGTAGCCTTTGCTACGTGCAGTGGAGTCGAGAAGCTGCTGAACAGCTTTCTCGTAGTCTCTGACTAAAGCCGCTGCTCGCGCCTTCGCTAGTACCTGTTCTTTACGACTCATTAGACGATTCTCAATTTATAGTTGCCTGCTTGTAGCGCAGTGAATCTAACTACGTCACCTTCAGGATGGTCGAAGTCATAGTCAGTACCCAAGATAGCCCCTTCATTAAGAATAGCTGCATCATAATCAATCTCCAAACCTGTGAAGGATGGGCTAGATGTAGCTGCTGAAGTGTTCATAATGATGGCTAGATCAAGATCATCACCTAGGGTGAAGTATTCAGCGTCTGCTGCTGCACCTAGTTGTGTTGAGGTCATTAAGTTTGCTGCAACATCAATAGCTTGTTTAATAGCCCCATACTCATCGTTCTGCGTAGCAGCAACCCAAGTCTCAGCACCGTAAGTCGTGTTGCTGTTGTACTCCCAAGTCCCTAAGTTGTTCCTTGCGATGGTGCGAACACCTTCACCCGTCTTAACGATATACCACGTAGTCTGGTCATCCGTAGAGACAGCGTAGTAGATGGATTCACCAGCATCATCATCTGTGGCAGTCATGTTGTTAATGTCTGTCCAGTATGTAGTGTCGATGTTGCCAGCAGTGTTGGTAAGAGCTACTAGGTTTTGGTTAGTTGGGGCGTATACCGTACCTACATCGTACTGATACACAGTGTCGTTTGTAATACCAACCATATACATTATCGTACCGTCTGGTTTAAAGAACATCCCAAATGGCTCAGTGTCTTGAGATGATACGCTAAAGCTGACGTTTGAATAGGAAGCTGTGCTTATATCAAAACCTGTAGATAACGTATACTTAAAGACTGCCTCGCTGGTGGAACCAATAACAAACATTTCAGTGCCGTCTGTATTAAATGCCATATCACGTGGGTGTGTTTCTTGTGAAGATACAGAAAGGGCATCTATGTATGATGCTGTTGTTATATCAAAAGCGGTGCTTAAGCTGTATTCAAGTATTTGCGACCCGCTTGTAGAGGCGACAAACATTTTAGTACCATCTGTATTAAAACCTACCCCAGAATGCTCGTTTGTTTGTGCGTTTACAGCAAGAGTACCTCCGTAAGCTGCTGTAGAAATGTCGTAGGCTGTGGATAAGGTATACTGCTCTATAGTATCCCCACTATCCCCGCATATGAACACCTTAGTACCGTCTGTATTGAAGGCTATGCCACGTGGGTTAATATCTTGAGAACCTACATTAAAACTGTCTACAAAAGAGGCCGTACTAACATCCCAAGCTGTTGATAGTGTGTATTCATTTATATCATTGCCGTCCTCACCAGTAACAAACATCTTCGTACCATCAGCACTGAGTGCAACGCCCATCGGGAGTGACTCTTGCGCACTTACGGAAAAACTCTTACTAGCGTAACTGGCTGTACTAATATCAAAACCCCCCTCTACAGTACTGATAACACTCACCCCATCAGACGTATCCAACCCATACATCTGCCAGTTACCAGACGTTACATCTGTTGTAGCTGAAGGCGCTACAATCTCTACGTATGTTCCTGTAGATGCTGTAAGTACAAACTCCCCATCATTGGCATAGATTAGCTTACCAACATCTGTAGAAGCGAAAGAGCCTGTGGATAGGGTTAGGGTGCCTGTTGATGTAGAGTACTGCAATACAGAATCGACAGATCTACCAATTATATATAATTTATCCCCATCTGTGCTGAATGCCATATCATACGGGTCGGTCTCCTGACTAGAAACATCATAAGAGACTGAATCGTAAGACGCTGTACTTACGTCAAACCCTGTAGATAGCGAGTACTGGTAAACAGAGTCATTAGTTAAGCCTAAGATAAACATCTTAGTGCCATCGGCATTGAACGCTAGAGTTTTAGGGTTTCCTTCCTGCGCTGATACACTGAACGCATCCACGTGACTAGCCGTAGAAACATCGTAAGCAGTAGATAATGTGTACTCGTTTACTTCAACCCCACCTGTTCCAATAACAAAGAACTTAGTTCCATCGTCATTGAAAACAATTCCAGCAGGAGTGGACTCTTGACTGGTTACACTTAAACTGTCCGTATAAGATGCTGTCGATACATCCCAAGCAGTGGATAGGGCATATTCAGCGATCTGATCTGTCGATTCCTGAATCACGTACATCTTTGTACCGTCACCGTTGAACGTAAGCCCTCTAGGCGAAGTCGTTTGGCCTGATACACTAAAGCTATCTACAAAAGAAGCTGTTGAAACATCCCATGCAGTAGATAATGTGTACTCGTTTACATCTGCACCTAGACCGCCTACAACAAACATTTTTGTACCTTCAGTGCTAAAGGCGAGCCCTGAAGGGTTAGTATCTTGAGCTGAAACACTAAACGACTTATTATCATAAGACGCAACAGATAGATCATACGCAGTGGCACCAAAACTCAACGTAGCATTATACGCAAAGTCTTCTGGCGTAAATCCTGCCCCAAGATTCCACTTATCAGTGGTAACACCTGTCTGTGGTATTTCCTTAGTAACCCCTACAGTCGGAGTAGATACTGCCGATGTGAGGTTGATGGTCGATGTTTGTCCTGCAACAGAAGAGGTTGTCAGTGTACCCTTCGTACCTGCCGCTGCTAGCTCAGTGGTAATCTTGCTGCTTGTCCAGCCAAGCGTTGCTGATGTTTGGGTATCATCGAACAATTCGCCTGCTGCAATGTTTGCCGCCTCTACTGCACTTGCTGCTGCGTTGGTCTCACTAACCAGAGCTGCCGCTGCTGATGCCGCTGCGTTAGTCTCTGAAGTAGCTGCGTTAGTCTCTGAGGTAGCTGCATTAGTCTCTGAGGTAGCTGCGTTAGACTCTGATGTTGCCGCCGCACTTTCTGAGGCGGCCGCATTATTCTCAGATACGAGTGCCGCTGCTGCCGATGCCGCCGCATTAGTTGCTGTGGTATCACTCGCAACCACATCCCATGTTGAGCCTGTGTATACGTAGCTCGCGGTATCTGTAGTGTTAAAATACAGTGCGCCCGCTTGAAGTGGGTCACCATCATTATCTGTTGCTGGCGCTGAGGCTTTGGCACCTAAGTAACGGTCATCGAAGTCGTCATATACTGTAGCTGCGGCTGCTGCGCTTACCGAGGCTGCTGAGGCGCTTGATGATGCGGCTGATGCACTAGCGGCTGCTGCTGTCTCTGATGCACTAGCGGCTGCTGCGGCCTCTACAGCAACCTCTGAGTTGATAATGACTGACTCAGCACCATCAGGGCCAAGCATGCCCGCTTTAGTTGTCCACGTAGTTTCTGCCATTATCGTTTCCTCATCACCAGCGCACCGCCTGAGAACTGCGAGCGTTTAGATTCAATATTTAAAGATTCAACCGCCTGCTGATACATCTGAGTCCAGAGCTGTATCTTAGGCTCATCAAACAAGTAGATTGCCGCGTTAATCAGCGACCCGTACAAGTATACATCGGGGTGATTAATAAGCAGCCAAGTGGCGTTAATATCATCGCTGAGGTCATCAATCTTGGCGTAGTACAGCATGGTCATGGTGTACGTATCATCAGGCGTTGGATAGAACTCTATTTCGTTGGCTGTCATGTAGTAGAAGCAAGGCTTGCCCGCTATATCATCACCAGCCAGTCGTCTGTCCGCCATTTCAGCACTTGAGATAGGCTCAACCTGCGTACCGTCTGATAGGGTTAGCCTGCGCATCTCTAAGAAGTCTGGCGGCAGTATCTCGTAACGCTCATTAAGCGGAGCTTCTGCGCGCTTCTCTTGGTTGCGGTGGCGTAGGTCGCGAGCAATACGAGACTCTGCTAGGTCAATAAACGTAGGGATAACCGAAGTAAGGTCGTCCCTATTGAGAAAATCTGCAATAGCTGTCTGAAGCTCTGCATATGTTGATATAGCCATTAGAGTAATACGTCCAATATTGAATTAGGGTTAGTGATTACGCCTGACTTACGGCTTTCACCAATGTCGAGCAATCCACGTAGCATCTCTTCAAGTATACCTGTCGTCGCATAACTGTAGTCACCGGTAACCTTGTTGCGCTTAACAGGCAAAATATTGCTGTAATTGTAGATGTCTGGCTTCTTGTCTGCGCCTAGCTGGCTCATGTAGCTGTCTAGGGTTACTCCCTGATTGTACGAAGCTAAATCTGAGGCTTGAGATTCTGGTGTGCCCTGAATATTAGCCAGCAAACCTGTCGCTGCTACTGTCTCTGGGCGAACAAACATCTCACTGCTGTACTTGTCTCTTAGTGCAGTACGCTGAGCATCATCTGTGTACTTCTGCACATCGACACCGTATCTGCCGAGCATATCAATCAAATTCTGTGGAGTGTTCTCAGGAACAATAGCGCCAGCAAACTCACCTAGCCCAACAGTGCGCTCTGGCTTACCTTCAAAGTACTGCGTAGGTGCATTGCGGAGATCACGCTTCCAGCTTGCTATCTCATCAAGCAAGCTTTGCGGAACATTCTCAAAGCCATACTCACGCATAGCTTTACTAGCGCCTTTCTTTTCCATGTCAATTAGCATGGAGCCAGCTTCATCAAGGTAACCATAACCTTCTGAATCGTACTGATAGTAAGGCTTAAGAGCTTCCATAATAGAGTACTGTCGATTACTAAGCTCTTCATGGCTCGCTTTTGCAGCATCCTCTGGCATAAGCATGTCGCGCTTAGCCCTAGCGGCATCAAGAGATTTTAACTGCTCAGTTACAGCAGCCCTGTTCGCTCCAGTACCAGTCTGTGCCATAGAGCTTTCTTCAGCCCTGCCTGCATTCTTCTTCATGTAGGCAGTGATATTATCGGCAGTGTATGGCTTAAGGCTTGCTCTACCAGTTACATAATCCCTATTAGGATTAGCGTCAAAGTACTGCTCCGGCTGCAGGTACTTGTTCATCTCATCCTGCGAGAACTTCTTAAAGGCAAACTCGTTATTCTTGCGTATATCCCGAAGCGCCCAAGTATCGACTCGCCCGCTTCTCATGGGTATCTCAAGTCCATTCTCTTTTGCGAACTTAGCAATTACAGCAGGACTTTCTTCAAAGAACCGCTCAACTTCAGCGAAGCTACTCGATGATGCTCGACTCTTGCTTTCTAAATCGCCAAGAACCTGACGCATATAATCAACATTGCCGACATCGCTAAACTCAGCGTAATCTTCATCAAGCTGGCGATAAGCTTTCTTGTTAGCTAGGCGGATAGGTTGAGGCGCTCGAACAGTGTATGCATCGCCTGAATAAAGCTTGTTGGCTTTGATTGCTGGGTCTAGCGCATCCTTCCTGCCAATCAGGGTAATGTCGCCATAATCCTCAAGAGGAATATCTTTCCTAGTGACAGCAACAGACGGCATGGGCATACCGCCCATCTGCTCAATTCGAGCAAGCTTACTTGCATCAGTATTATGCAGAAAGAGCATATCAAGAAGATTCTTGCCGCCTTTGACCCCTGCGCTCAGCTTAGCCATACCACAAACCCTAT
>Ga0209962_1000496_pt1 | contig 11257 bp, 11 predicted proteins | sample SalPonA_C_H2O_MG_FD_185722 | JGI IMG/M metagenome (GOLD analysis project Ga0209962, IMG submission 185722) | Water microbial communities from South San Francisco under conditions of wetland restoration - Salt Pond MetaG R2A_C_H2O_MG (SPAdes)... | ecosystem: Environmental > Aquatic > Non-marine... | reverse complement strand
AGTCGGGCTTGCGTCCAGCGATTGAGTGTCAAATCTCGGAAGAGTACTAACCAGCGCGTCAACTTATATATTCACAGTTGACGCGGCGTTCAGTGAGGAAGCAGATGAGTCGAGTTACCAACAGCACTCGATTCAAAGAGAGTAAGTTGATCACCCAGCTCAATATCGTGGAAGTCCAACCAGCCTGCCAGTAGCTCTAGAACGTAGAGCACTGGTGATCAACTCGTATAGATCCGTTCATCACCCGCCTGAAGCTGGGTGTATTCGATTAAATTCGCCTCAGCTTAAAAAACGCTAAATCCAGATCGAAGCGCGTATTTTTCATTCAAAAGGACTGCCGCTCATGAGTATCAAAAACGAACAGCATACCGGTGTCGGGAGGAATTTCAGCGCGCCCCGCGAGCCCTTTCTCACGAGCAGCTCCGGTTTGCGCAGTCTCGACGCGAATCGTATGGCCTTTCAGTTTCAACTCAACGAAATCAGCCAGCTCACTGCCCCCCGTATCACCGGCGTAAATCAGGCTCGCTAAGAAACAAAAGTAGGCTGCTACTAAAAACCGACACAGCCGGTAGACGCATAACAGGTCCTTGAAAACTCAATTGATTCTCCTGCCAAACGATGTGCGGTTTTGGGCCAACATGCCAGGTGTATGGACTCTATCTCGGAGTGTACTGATACCGATTTAGCCGACGCTCGATCACGCGAAAAACCAGTATAAAACAGGCCGATATCGCCAAGTAAAACATCCCGGCCGCGAAGAAAATCTCGAGCGGGGTGTAAGTGCGTGCAATGATTGTGCGAGCCATTCCGGTGAGGTCCAACAGCGTAATAGTAGAAGCTAGTGCACTCCCTTTCAGCATGAGAATAAGTTCATTGCCGTAAGCGGGCAGTACAATACCAAAAGCACGCGGCAAGACTATTCTCCGAGTTAAGGTTAAAGGACTCATGCCAAACGCTTTAGCCGCTTCGATCTCACCCTTGGGTATTGCTTGGATAGCACCACGGATAAGCTCAGCACTGTAGGCAGCCGTATTAAGTGTTAATGCAAGCAGAGCACACCAGTACGGTTCGGAGAAAAAGTTCCACAACGCAGTCTGCCGAATAAGGTCAAACTGAGCGCTCCCGTAGTAAATGAGAAAGATCTGCACCATCAAAGGCGTACCACGAAAGAAATAGATGTAACCCCAAGGTAGCGCACGAATCCATAAGTTCTTTGAAGCACGCATCAGAGCTAGTGGAACGGCCAGTAATATACCTGCGATGGCCGACAACAATACAAGTTCGAGCGTTAGCCACATACCGTCGATCAGGCGTGGAAGATACTCCCAAATTACCTCCCAAGACCAACTCATGTGATAGCCCCGCGGTTTAGAGCAGGGTCAGCACGGTGTTCCAACCAAGCAGAAATCAATGTTGATACCGCGGTCAGCCCCAGATAAATAAGAGCGGCTGCCATGTAGAAAGTAAACGGCTCTTTAGTCGAGCCAGTAGCAACGTAAGCCTGGCGCATGAGGTCATTGAGCCCAACAACGGAGACCAAAGCCGTATCCTTGAGTAGAACTTGAAATAGATTTCCTAGGCCCGGTAGCGCCAAACGCCAAACTTGAGGCAAAACCACACGCCGAAAAGTTAAAGTCGGGCTCATCCCAAGTGCCGCAGCTGACTCCCACTGTCCCTGAGGAATCGCCTGAATCGCCGCCCGAAAAACCTCGGTAGCGTAGGCACCAAAAGCAATTGAGAGCGCAGCTACTCCAGCAGCGAAGGGGCTCACTTCGATATACTCTGTGTATCCGAACCGCTCGGCGACTGCCATTAGAAGCATCGAGCCCCCGAAATACAGCGTCAGCACTAACAGCAGCTCTGGGATACCCCTGACTAGCGTCGTGTAACCTGTCGCCAACCACCGAAGTGGCGCGACAGGTGATAATTTGGCGGCCGCACCGGCTAGTCCTAGTATCAGCCCAAAAAACAGACTGACTAACGCGAGCTGGACAGTTACCCAAGCCCCCTGCCAAAGCAGATGGCCAAAGCCTTGCAAATCAAGCATATTAAAGTGAGATCCTATGAGGAACCCGCTCAGTTAAGCGGGCCCTCGATCTATCTAATTTAGTAGATAGAGAATGGGAAGTACTTAGCGTTGATTTCAGCGTAAGTGCCGTTATCAACGATCGCCTTGAGGGCTGCATTGAACTTCTCTTTCAGAGCGTCGTTCTTGCGGACCGCGATACCGATTTTATCGTCAATGTCGATATCTGCGCCCTTGAACTCAAAGCCTTTACCTTCATCGGTACGCAACCAGTCGTAGGCAGGAAACTTATCTGAAAGCATGCCGTCAAGGCGACCAGCCGCTAGATCTAGGTAGGCGTTGTCTTGAGTATCATACAGCTTGATACTGGCACTACCTGCCATGTTATCTTCAAGGTACTGGCCCGCGATTGTCGCGCGCTGAGCACCCAGTGTTTTACCTTTCATATCACCCATATCAGTCCCGACCGGACCCACGTATGCTAAAACGTTTGAGTAGTATGGGTTGGTGAAATCCACAACCTTAAGACGTTCCTCGGTAATAGACATTGATGCAATGATCGCATCATATTTGCGGCTCATAAGACCCGGAATTATCCCGTCCCAGTCTTGAGCAACAAGCGTGCACTCGGCCTTCATCTCTGCACAGAGGGCGTTAGCAATATCGACATCAAAGCCCTGTAACTCCCCCTTATCATCAATTAGGTTAAACGGTGCGTAAGCACCCTCCGTTGCTATACGAATCTTATCAGCAGCCTGCGCCTGCATTGTGCTGGCAGCCAACAAGCTGCTAAGTGCTAGTGCGGCGATCGTTTTTCTTTTCATCGCTTATCTCCATTTGGGCCAAATCTGGCCAGTTTATGCTAGTTTTGGTCTAGCCTATTGATGACTCGACATGAACGTACGCACACGTTCGGATTGTGGATTCTCGAACACCTGCTCGGCGCTGCCCTGCTCTTCTATTTGACCCTGATGTAAAAAAACGACTTGAGAAGAGACTTCGCGAGCGAAACGCATCTCGTGGGTGACAATTAGCATTGTACGGCCCTGCTGCGCGAGATCGCGCATGACAGCCAACACCTCATTTACCAATTCTGGATCGAGTGCAGATGTTGGCTCATCAAAGAGCAGAACTTGCGGATCCATAGCAAGCGCGCGTGCGATAGCGACGCGCTGCTGCTGCCCTCCTGATAGATGAGCGGGGTAGGCATTCTCCTTATCTGCCAGACCTACTTGAGCAAGCAATTCCTGAGCTCGGGATGCAGCTTGCTCCTTACTCTGCCCCAATACTTGAATTGGTGCTTCAACTAAATTTTGTAAAATAGTCCGATGCGGCCAGAGGTTGAAGTTTTGAAACACAAATCCTATGCGAGACCTCAAGCGCTCAAGCTGGCGTCGGTCGGACGCTCTTAAATCGCCGCCTTTACTCGCTTTTAGTGAGAGACGCTCATCTCCAAGAAAGATCTCTCCCTTGTTGGGGCGTTCCAATAGATTAATGCAACGCAGTAAAGTGCTTTTACCGGAGCCACTTGATCCGAGTATTGAGATAACGTCTCCATCCTGCGCCTCAAGAGATATCCCCTTAATTACCTCAAGTTGCCCGTAGGCTTTGTGGATATCAACTAATTTCAGAGCAGGTACGCTAGAAGTCATACTATAATTTTCTCAAACAGCATCCAAGTTGGGAACAATCTAGCTGGTTAGCTTACTGGGAACAACCCCTAAAGCAAAGACAGAAAAAAACCGCAAAGCTATCGCTCTGCGGCTTTATCTGGTTGCGCCGCCATTCAGCCCTTGGTTGAAGCGATGATCTCCTGCCACTTGGCTGGACCTGTGGTGTGTACGGATGTGCCATTAACATCCACGGCAACCGTTACCGGCATATCCTTCACTTCAAACTCGTAGATCGCTTCCATACCGAGCTCAGGGAAAGCCAGTACTTCAGCATTTGTGATAGCTTTGGACACAAGGTATGCAGCACCGCCCACAGCCATGAGGTAGACCGCCTGATTGTCCTTAATGGCATCAATCGCAATAGGGCCACGCTCAGACTTACCAATCATTCCAAGCAGACCTGTCTGCTCTAGGATCTGACGGGTGAACTTATCCATGCGAGTCGATGTTGTCGGACCTGCAGGGCCCACCACCTCGTCACGTACCGGATCAACTGGCCCCACGTAGTAGATAAAGCGCCCTTTAAGGTCAACCGGCAACTCTTCGCCATTATTGAGCATCTCAATCATGCGCTTATGAGCCGCATCACGACCGGTCAGCATCTTACCGTTCAGCAGAACCGTCTCACCCACCTGCCACTCTTTCACCGCTTCTGGCGTCAGATCATCGAGGTTCACGCGGCGCGTATTCGCTCCGACCTCAAAGGTTACATCTGGCCACTCATCCAAGCTTGGCGGTGTCAGTACCGCAGGACCTGAGCCGTCCAAAGTAAAGTGAGCGTGACGTGTAGCCGCACAGTTCGGAATCATACAGACAGGAAGAGATGCCGCATGCGTTGGGTAGTCCATGATCTTAACATCAAGAATTGTAGTGAGACCGCCCAGACCCTGCGCACCTATACCCAGATCATTTACTGCATCCATAATCTCTAGACGCAGCTCTTCGATGCGATTCTGTGGACCACGCTCACGCAGTTCATGAATGTCGATTGGATCCATCAGTGACTCTTTCGCCATCACCGCAGCTTTCTCTGCGGTACCACCAATACCAATACCGAGCATGCCTGGTGGACACCAACCTGCGCCCATTGTAGGTACGGTCTTAACAATCCAATCCACAATGGAGTCTGATGGGTTAAGCATCACCATCTTAGATTTATTCTCAGAACCACCGCCTTTGGCCGCTACCTGAACATCAACCGTATCGCCCTCAACAATCTCGTAGTGGATTACCGCGGGTGTGTTGTCTTTGGTATTAGCGCGTTTACCCGCCGGATCAGCCAAAATAGAGGCACGCAGCACATTGTCTGGGTGGTTGTAAGCGCGGCGCACACCTTCGTTGATCATATCAGTGACGCTCATTGTGGCGTCCCACTGTACGTTCATACCGACTTTAATAAAGACGGTTACGATGCCGGTATCCTGACAGATTGGACGCTTACCCTCGGCACACATGCGTGAGTTGATCAGTATCTGCGCCATTGCATCCTTAGCAGCCGGGTTCTCCTCTTTCAGGTAAGCTTCATGCAGGCTCTGAACAAAGTCGATCGGATGGTAGTATGAGATAAACTGCAACGCATCAGCAACGCTGCTAATCAGGTCATCTTGGCGGATCACGCTCATGGAGACTTCCTCAGTATATTGGGTCAGTGAATTGGGCATTAGCGAATAAAAACGCGGCCGATTATAGCAAAAAAGCCAGGTTAGTGGCTTAAGAAAAGGTCTAAGTTAAGACACAGATCGAGGTATCGGTAGGTGAAACGTGTACAAACAGCAGTGAGAAACTAAGACACTAGCGATAGAGCCGAGAACTTCAAGAGTGCCCAATCAGCAGCCATCTGTGCTGCCAATCGGGCAGAGGGAGTTTTGAACCTACGCCAATTTTTACGCCACCTTGCGCGGTGAATTCGGAAGATCTCGCATCAGCAGTGCGAACTGCATATCGGTATCGAAATCGAGCGGCAGGGTAACGCGATGCCCCGAACCCGGTGCTGCTTCTATGCGTGCACCCTTTTTGTTGTAGAGCTCACTGAGCTTAAAGCGACGATTCCCAGCTGGCGTCATCAACTCTAGTGTATCGCCAACTTCAAAGCGATTCTTAACGTCGATAGTCAGCTTGCCACTAGCACTGTCCTGCTCAACCACTTCACCAACAAACTGCTGGTGTACGCCAACTGAGTTACCCGTCTCGTAGTTTTGATACTCATCATGCACGTGACGGCGGTAGAAGCCCTCGGTGTAACCACGGTTAGCGAGATTCTCCAAGACATCCATCAATCCGCGATCGAATGGGCGACCCGCAACGGCATCATCTATGGTCTGGCGGTACGCCTGAGCTGTACGCGCGACGTAATAGTGCGACTTAGTCCGACCTTCAATCTTCAGAGAATCTACGCCCATAGCGGCAAGGCGATGCACATGCTGAATAGCGCGCAGATCTTTAGAGTTCATGATGTAGGTACCATGCTCATCCTCAAAGGCCGGCATGTAGTCACCCGGGCGGGTCTGCTCCTGCAACAAGAAGATCTTATCACTCGGTTTACCCTGGCCCAGAGCGGGCTCTTGCGCTGTTGGATCGAAATCCTGCACGGGCGCGACATCACCGTTATCAGTCTCCTTGGCTTCATGGGCATCATATTTCCAACGACAGGCGTTGGTGCATGTCCCTTGATTGGGGTCACGGTGGTTGATGTACCCGGAAAGCAGACAGCGACCCGAGTAGGCAATACATAGAGACCCATGAACGAAGACCTCAAGCTCCATATTAGGACATCGCTGACGTATCTCTTCGACCTCATCGAGTGATAACTCGCGCGAGAGAATCACGCGTTCAATACCGGCACGCTCCCAAAACTGCACAGTAGCCCAGTTCATGGTGTTTGCTTGCACTGAGAGATGAATAGGTAGATCGGGGTACTTATCCTTGACCATCATAATGAGGCCAGGGTCGGACATGATCATTGCATCGGGACCCATCTCGATAACCGGATCGAGATCACGCATGTAGGTGGTAAGCTTGGAGTTGTGCGGCAATATGTTGCTTGCAACAAAGAACTTCTTACCCATCTGGTGGGCAATGTTGATGCCCTCTTCCAGGTTTGCATGGGTGAAATCATTGTTACGCACACGCAAGCTGTAGCGCGGTTGACCCGCATAAACAGCGTCTGCCCCGTAGGCAAAAGCGTACTTCATATTCCGCAACGTGCCCGCAGGGGATAGGAGTTCAGGTTTTCGCATTGTTCTCTCGAATCTTTAGTTAGCCATGGCAAGTGGCAGATCAATCTCAAACAGTGGAGTGTAGATTGATCCTTGCTCACCCGGCCTGCTCTGCATCAATACAATCGCATCCGCTGGCAGACTCAAATCGAGTTGCGGCAGTTGCTCTGTATCAAGCTCAAACTGATTATCGCTGGGCAGACGTGCCAGCGTAATATGTGGAAGAAAATTCTTTTCGTCGTAATCCAAACCGGACTCTATCGCTATATCGACCAGAGATTGGTGCAGCTCGTCCACCTCATTTTGCTCGGATGTCATCGCGGCGACTACCGAGAGCTTCGGGTTTACTGCGTAATAGCCGATATGGTCCAGTGAGACATTAAAACGCTTCGCATTAAGCGCCTCTCGCGTACGCTCCTCGAGTTCCTCAACTTGCTCTAGGCTTACCTCACCTAAAAAACAGAGAGTGAGGTGATACGAGGATGAGTCCACCCAATGCGCCTCAAGCCCACGGTCGAACTGGCACAGCTCATCTGCATAGTCGGCCAACTTACGGGTAACTCGCTCCGGGACGCGTAGCGCAAAGAAAGCTCGTACGTTCATTAGCGTACCGTGCGATCCAGCATCAGACCATTCACCTGACCCTGCACTTTAAGTAGCTCGGCATTAACCGCAGCGCGTGAAGCATCAATTGCCTTGAGACGCTCCTCGATCGTTCGCAAACGCCGCTCAAGCTCTGCGCTATTGCCCTGGGGCCTGCTGACCTGTTCAATCTTACTGCTCAAATCTGCCGCGAGCTTCGCCCGCTCGTCACGCTCGACGGAAAACTGAAACTCCATATCGCTGCCAATCTGCAACGCTCGCCCTTCGACTGTCGCAAGCGCCGCATCAACCTTCTCTAGCTCTGCTTGGAGTGCTTGGGTTTGCGTATCCAGCGCCGCCACACCAGACTTCTGTTGGCTAAGAGCGCTAACATTGGAATCCAACTGGGTCTGCATCTGTGCACCCTTGGCAGTTAACTCTGACAGCTCGGTCACCTGAGACTCTATTTCCGTTCGCAGAACACCCAGAGATGCTAGCGCCTGCTGCAACTGCGCGTCTTGGGCAGTTACCTTCTCTCCCAGTGTAGCGAGCGTCTTACCCTGCTCTTCGAGCTGAGGCTTGTTGCGCTGGTAGGCGATCGTCCAGAGTTTTGCTATCTCTGAGTCGAAATGTTTGATTCGCTCTTCCAAGCGAGTATTGATCTCCTCCACACGCCCCATCAAGGTCTCACCAGAGCGAGATGCGGTCGTAGAGGTCTGCGTTAGAGTCGCATCTGTGCTCTCCAGCCAGAGATTCATCTGCTCTACTAGCACCTGTTGTTCAGCCATCTGCTGTTTTAGCTGCATCCCCCAGAAGCCGAGCGCAGCGGCGGCACCGAGGGAGATCAGCACCAGCAAAGAGAGAAGCACGGTCGCTACGGAACTCGATTTTGCGGAGGCTGGTGCTACTGCTGCTCTCGCTCTCGCGTTGGGCTGATTAACAGGAGTGTCTAGGGTAGGAACAGAATCTTGAATCGGGTCCAGATTAAAACCGGGCTCGCGTCGCTCTGACATTCGGGGAATTCACCAATATTGCTAGAAAGAATCTCTCTTTTTAGCACAAAAAGGGGTTTGACCCCAATAAAAAAGCGCCCAAACAGAGTTTGGGCGCAGTCCGGCTTCTCACAACAAAGTGTTAGATCGCTAGGTAGTCGTGGCGCAGCTGCTCATTGTCTAGAACCTCTTGCGCGCTACCGTCAAATACCACGGTACCTGTATCGAGAATTACCGCACGATCCGCAAGCTTGAGCGCTGCGATGGCGTTCTGCTCAACAATGACCGTGGTAATACCCAGTGCTTTGATCTCACGCAGCGTCCTCTCAATCTCCTGCACGATTACAGGAGCGAGACCCTCATAAGGCTCATCGAGAAGTAGCAGCTTGATATCACGCGCCAATGCGCGACCGATCGCTAACATCTGCTGCTCACCACCAGAGAGTGTTACACCCTCCTGGTGACGACGCTCTCCCAGGCGCGGGAAGAGCTCGTAAATACGCTCTATGCTCCAGCCAATCGGCGGTGCGATCTGAGCTAACTGAAGATTCTCTTCAACTGTTAGGCCAGGAATGATGCAGCGATCTTCTGGCACCAAGCCGATACCTGCCTGTGAAGCTTCATAAGCTGTCATCTTGTGCACAGCCTGGTGATCCAGCGAGATCTCGCCGCTCTTCAACTCCGGATCATCACATCGGGCGATGGTACGTAGCGTTGAGGTTTTACCCGCACCGTTACGCCCCAACAGTGCCAATATCTCACCCTCATGGATATTGAATGAGATCCCTTGCACGATGTACGACTCACCGTAGTAAGCGTGGATATCGTGAATTGAACAGTAAGCTACTGGCGTGCCCAGATTTTGATTCTTTACCGAATCACTTGTTACGCTTGAATGCGTCATACTTCTGCACCTCCAAGGTAAGCCTCGCGAACGCGTGGATCACCCTTAATCTCATCAGGCGAGCCTTCAACAATGACGTGGCCCTGCGCCATAACGCTGACTTTGTCTGCCAGCGAGAACACCACGTGCATGTCGTGCTCGATAATAACTTTGGTCATACCGCGCGACTTGATCTTCAACAACAGATCGATTGTGTTGTTGGTATCAGCGCGCGCCATACCAGCGGTTGGCTCATCCAGCAGCAGTAGCTTTGGATCCTGCGATAGGCACATTGCCAGCTCGAGGCGGCGTTTATCACCTCGGCTCATGCTGCCCGCGTGCAGGTTAGCTTTCTCCAGCATATTCACATCCTCAAGGAAGTGTGCCGCTTTATCCTGGATTTCAGAGTCCCTATCTGTACGCTTCCATGCTGACAGCTTGAACTGACCATCGCGGTGCGCGAGTAGCGGGATCATCATGTTTTCCAGTAGCGAGAGGTCGGCAAAGATCTCAGGGGTCTGGAATACGCGAGAGATACCTAACTGGTTAATCTGGTGCGGCTTCAGGCCAATCATGTTCTGATTCATGAACATGATTGTACCGTTGTCGGGAATCAGTTTACCGATTACTGCGTTGAGCAGTGTCGACTTACCCGCACCGTTTGGTCCGATGACTGCGTGAACAGTCTTCTCTTCGATCTTTAGGTTGACGTCATCCAGTGCCTTCAAGCCACCGAATGTTTTGTTTACGCCAGAAATTTCTAGAACTGACATAGCAATATCCTGTTAGCTTGAGTTACTTAGCATCCGCTTTAGAGAAGCGGGCCCGGATTCGACGGTAACCTTCCATAATTCCACCTGGCAGGAAGATTACGACCAGCATGAACACCAGACCCAGGGTAAGGTGCCAGCCTTTACCTACGAATAGTGAGAGCACCGGTACAACTACACTGAGCACTGCATCTGGCAGGAAATCCAGTACGCTTGTTAGCACCGCACCGTCAATAGCCGAGAAGATATTCTCAAAGTATTTGATAGCCGCAGCACCGATAACCGGCCCCACCAGCGTGCCAACGCCGCCAAGGATCGTCATCAATACAACTTCACCTGAGGCGGTCCATTGCATACGCTCGGCACCCGCTAGCGGGTCCATCGCAGCCATGAGTGAGCCCGCAAGGCCTGCGTACATACCTGAGATCACAAAGGCAGCCAGCGCATATGGACGCGTGTTCAAGCCGGTGTAGGCCATGCGTGTGTTGTTGGTTTTAATACCGCGCAACATTGAGCCGAACGGAGAACGCGTAATGCGCAACGCAACATAGAACCCGAGGATCAGAAAGGCCGCGCAGATGTAGAATCCAGCGAGACCACCAAGATCACCCATCTCCAAACCGAAGAGGTGTGTACGAGGCACTTCCCCTTCTGCCAGCGGTGCTTCCCACGCACGCGGATCAGCCGCTTCGACCTGCAGCCCCGTCTCACCCATAGTGATTGGTGTCAGTACAGAGTAAGCCAGGTTGTAGCTCATCTGCGCTAGAGCCAATGTCAGGATAGAGAAGTAGATACCGGTACGACGCAGACAGATGAAACCAATCACCAGTGCGAAAATACCTGATAGCACTACACCTGCGATCATTGCTGGAATGATGTTGAGTGTGAATAGCTTAAAGATCCAGACGGTTGTGTAAGAGCCCACTCCGATAAATGCGGCGTGACCAAACGACAGGTAGCCTGTCTGACCGAACAAAATGTTAAAACCGATAGCGAACAGACCGAAAATAGCGAAGCGCTGCATCAAGTCTGGGTAAGCCGCTCCGAGCGGCTGCAGCCAAATTGGCATCGACAGGATGACGGCTGAAAAGATCAGCACCATCATCACGTCCGATT
>Ga0209962_1000495_pt1 | contig 11261 bp, 11 predicted proteins | sample SalPonA_C_H2O_MG_FD_185722 | JGI IMG/M metagenome (GOLD analysis project Ga0209962, IMG submission 185722) | Water microbial communities from South San Francisco under conditions of wetland restoration - Salt Pond MetaG R2A_C_H2O_MG (SPAdes)... | ecosystem: Environmental > Aquatic > Non-marine... | reverse complement strand
GGTAGTGCATAAAACTTGTTCATAAATTCACCATACAATCGTTATGAAGCGGCGGGACTTGCCAGCTTAGTCACTAGCCTAAAATCGGACTCTGAATGATTTATGAACCGTCAGTGACAACAGTTCTAGAAATAACACCGATGCAAATTCGCATGAATTGAATCCTGAGCGCACCAATCATATTAAAGATTCTCGGGGTTATTATCTCGACGACACTGGGCACGCAGTTGCCATTCTTCGCTAGAAGTCATTACAGTCGAAGGTTGCGGGCACTCGACACTTCGCAAAACGCGCGTTCGAGGTGGGTAGGTTCTGTATCGATAATTTGCCTTTTCCAACCAAAACAGCTTACAACTCTTCGACATTCAAATGACCACGATCGAACTAATAGATGCCGGTCATCCGTGCAGACGGGCAAAGGCTGCTTTTGCGGGATAGTTAGCGTTCAGCAACTGTACGATCAGGTCAGAACACTGTATCGAATAGTGTCAGATTGAGTTTGAATTACTACACATTAAGCAAGCTCTGTTTGCTACTTAAAGGTGGAAGACCAAACACTATCCAGATCACTTCACTTGATAGCGTGTGTTCTGTAACTGGCATGAGCCTTGCTGAGATGCTTGAGACCTTTAATGATCGAGGCTTCAAGGAATGACCGCTCAAATACACCCCGAAAACATCGCCCGTTTATCAACTTCCGCAGCCAAAACGCTCTCGGCGAGAGAACTCCGCCTCTCTATCCTCAACGATTTAAGCGTCGCAGCAGACGTACATCAGTACTGCGGCCAAACCCGCCAGCACGCAACGGTCAGAGCGCAGTGTTTTGCGAACACTCTGTTCAAGATAAACCGAGAGCGTTGGCTGTCCTAACGGGACGCTATTTCACTTTGGATTAAGCGTCCCTGGCAGTACTGACATTTCAAATACCAGCGCAAAGAGAGCGGTGAGCGGATTAGCCTCGAAATACAGGCAAAAAAAAACGCTAAGACCTAAGCCTTAGCGCACGTGTTACAGACAATAACCAACTTCAAACTGCGGATCGATCGATGGTAGGCGCGGTGCACTCAGCTCCTTAAATGCTTGCAGTTCACTGCCCTGCTGCGCAAAAAAGGTTAGCCCACTTTGGCGCTCAACCTCTGCCAACGACACGATGAAGCGACGGTGGTCGTAGCGAAGGTCGCTTTGGCACCGTCCCGACAGGTACTCTGCCGGCATATTCTCGTTGACGTTCGGGTAGATCAGCGACAGCACTTGAACGCCCCCCTCAGCCTCGATCATGACGACTTTGAAAAGTGCGTCAGGTATCGCCACCGGGATTTCACCTTTTTCGAACTCCCCAATCGCTTGAATCGGTTTTCCTTCAGAGAAAATAGGTCCCGTTGTGACCCAGACTTCACCGTACTGATTCGCCAGGCTCGATACGGTATTTTCCAACCCGAGCCAAATACCTTGATTGAACTTAGCAGCCTGCGGTACCGCGTTAGCGAAGACATGGGTGTTACAGCCGTAGGCTTCATTCAGCCGGTTGGCGTCTGCGCGTTGCGCGAGGTGACCTCGGTTCCACACTGATCCCACTCCACGGTAGCTATCGTCAAGTCGCTTGTCCGAGGCGTACAGACCTCGCTCTTCATCAAACAGATCGATGCGGTACCAGCGTGAAGGCCGTTTAAAACCGGGCGCATAGCCGCTGTTGCGATCCGAACGATAGGCTTTGATGTGCGATGAAACCCACTGGGGCTGTCCCAGATATTCAGGTGTGCCATCGCCATTATCGTCATCGCCACCGTCAACGCTGGCGACAAAGGCACCGCCATCATAGAGGCGCTCGCGCTCACCCGGCGCATACCGCAGATGGTCGTAGCCCTCTGGGGTAGTAATTGCATAAGGTTGGCTTGCACATTTTTCTGCGAAAGCCTGCGCTGTGAAAACCGATGAAACGGCGAGCGCAATAATCACTTTTCTTAACATGACAATTTCTCCGAATAAAAGGAGCAAGGGACTAGCCGAAGCTAGCCCCTCACATTCACCGTTAGGCAGCAGTTTTTGCTCGAATGAGGACGTTAGAAGGAAATCCTTCGAGCCCACGTTCTAGCAAGACGTCGTTCCAGTCCACTCCACTTTTTCCATCAGGGATCGGCCCTTTTGGATAGAAGATATGAACCTGAACATTGAGGTGAGCCATACGCTCCTTCAGCGTTTCAGCAGCCGATTGGCCGCTACCGCTACGATCCAAGTCAGCCCAGACAAGCAGGTGTTTGACGTGGCGTGGCGGAGTGAAGAGAGCGAGGTTTCCAGCGTTGACCGTAGACCACGTTGGAATACCGGTGGCACACAATGCAGACAGGGCTGTTTCCAGTCCTTCCGCGACACCTAGCACCGTATCGGGAATTCCGCCGATTGGGATAAACCCACCCGCCGAGCTGTAACCCGGTACCGCTTCCATCTGCTTTCTAGCAGTGGAAATAGGTGCCTTGCCGCTACCATCCTTAGCGAGCCAAGTCCTGTGAAGCGTGACCAACTCACCTTGGGGTGAGAGGATCGGCATCACAATGCCTGGAAAGCTTTTTTTGACCCAAGTACCGTCCTCAGTTTTCTCTGAATACGTCAACGCGGGGTGGAAACGCATCGCCTCAACCTCTGGTGTAGAGATTTTGGACGCGGGCATTAGCACACCGCGGGATTTGAAGTAGTTCGCGAGAACTTCGGGTAAGACTCTGGATAGAGGCTGAGCCTCTTTCCATAGGGTTTCGATGGCGTTCACGTTTCGCTCGATCTTCGCTTCGGTTTTGACCGCTTCGGCCAACCGTCGCTTCTCTTGCTCACGCTCACGGCTCCTTTTCACTTCCAACAACTGACGGGCTTTCGCTCGATGCTCAGCAGGAGTGAGGTTTTCATCACGCTCAACACCAAGGAAATCACCAACTTCACGAAGGACTGTTGGAAAATCCCAGCCGTGTATCCACATCAGTACACCAAAGCCATCTGACCAGCCGTGTGCCCCTTTGTGGTTTGTGCATGAATTACAGATGCCTCCACCTGTTTCGGCGACATCTTTATACACGCGAAAACCATCTTTCCCTCCGTGCACGGGGCATGGAAAGTGATGATTCCCAGGTTTTGAGAGTGGTCCGTGCAGTGATTCACCGCCCAGCGCACCCAAGATGTCGATCCATTGACCACGGGCTGCCTCTCTCACTTCAGAGGCGAAGTTTTGATTTCTCATATTCATCTCCAGTAGACAAACAACTCACAGTCAGTGAGCCCCCCATCTGGGGTGTTTGCCCCAGTTGGGTAGTTGCGGAAAAGAGATGGGCGCGAACGTCCACCTCCACTTCGTCTAAGCAACATTGCTGCCGCCCATGACGTGCTGCATTAAGCCGAAAACGGCTCCGTGCAGGTCATCGATATTCTCGATGCATTCGGCTAGGTCGTAATCCTGAAGGACAGTGTCTTCAAGAATTCCAATAGCCATAACCTCAATGCCAGCCGCTTCACAGCGTTTAACATTTTCTATCGTTGCAGCTCGATCGTCTGGCGATCCGTCGGTGATGACGAAGATAATCTTGCGCGGTTCCCGACAGGTCGAGAGTGCCTGCGCTGCCAGAAGTAAAGCTTGGTGAGTGGCGGTAAAACCGCTCCCACTTGAGCCAAAGTTTTCGACAGCAGACTGAACAGACTCGCCCTGCTTGAGAATCGGCCAGGCTTCATCATCAAACGCGGTGATGCCGACGCTTGTCCCCTCGATGGATTCCAGCGCAAGCGCCAGACCCAACGTGGCTTCATAGGCGATATCGACGGGCCGAGGTTTATTACCCCAGTACATCGAACCGCTCACGTCCACCAGCAAGTGAATAGCGGTGTTAGGTGCTTCCCGATAGTCGGACTTCCTAAACACACGCGCATCACCCTGAGAGAGACGTGCGAGCTTGCGTGAGTTGATCCGGCGACCCCGTTCAGTGTTTCGAACCGACGTGCGGTTTTCCGACTGAACGAGAGAGCGAAGCGCCAAAGCACACGCGTTCGACTGACCCTCAACTTTTGAGGTCAATTGTTCCACTTGTGGTTTGGACAGTCGCCCCGGATTGCACTCTATAAGAAGCTCGTCCTTCGAAGACAACGTAGCGCGATCTTCTTTTGACAAGCTCGCTTTGAGCTGATCGAACACGTCCTTAAGGACGCCTTGCTCAATCATCTCTTCGATTGCCTGCCGAAGTGCAGCCTTCTCTTCTGGGGACATAACTTCCCCTTCGGAGTGATCGGTAGAATCACTGGATGCCGACGAAGAGGATGAGGTTGTTTCGGACTCGCCTGGTTGATCACCAGTTTCGCCGTCGCCACTCTCATTCCCTGATTCGTTGGAACCTGAATTTCCACCAGACTCGCCATCTTCCGACTCGCCATCTTCGGACTGACCATCTTCAGACTCGCCATCTTCGGACTCGCCATCTTCGGACTCGCCATTTTCATCAGATTCAGCCTCTGCGGCTGTATCGTCAGAGGGCTCGCACTCAGACTCTTCACCCTCATTATCAGAGGGCTCAGATTCGGAATCACTTGAGGGAGTTGATGACGGAGGTACATCGTCAGCAGGTTCTCCCTGTTGACCTGTGCCGCCCTCACCTTCTCCTTCACACTCGCCTTGCTCGCCCAGTGGCGGAGTTACCACAGGTGGTTCCTCGTCGTCGGGAAGTAAAGCTCGAAACGCCTCAAAGATCTCGTCGACTAAATCGACAACATCCATGGCGGTTTCGCATGTGCTTGCGCGATCGATCATGCAGCCGATTTCTTCAATCGGTGCCAGACCATACGACGCTTTGAGCAGTGACTCCGCGGACTCCCAAAGAGCGTCAAGGGGTTGCCCTAACGCCTTTGTACGACCACGGCCGAGTATCCATCCACCCACAACTTCTGCCAGAGGATCACCTGCCTGAACAGGCTCGAGAACACCTTGCCCCTGCATGTAAGTCACAGCAGCGGTGAGGTAACCACGAGAGCCCGGCAGGTCATCCATGACACGCGCCTCCATTCGCACATCCTCCAACATATTCCAGCAGGACTGGAAGAATGGGGGTTTGCCCTGGAGACACGCTGTGGCAGCTTGTAGATCGTGAACGAACTCAGTCCATTTGTGATGACCCGCTTCGTGGTACAAAAGCCCCCAAAGCGCATCTACACTGTCTGAGTCAGACGCAATCATTGGCAGAGTTATCACTGAATCGTTGGTGTGTGCGGTTACCGCACAACCCGATTGCAGCTCAACTTTGACGCCAATTTGTTCGCCAAACGCATTTGCTACGATAGGTAGCGCATCGTAAATCGAGTTAGTCATAAGACCTCCTAATCGGAGGCATGACTACCCCAAGACGGGGTAGTTCATACCCCGTATTGGGTTGATATCGGATTCAACAACCCACTATCGGTTGCTCCTCCGTGGACAGGGCTACGCTCAAGCGCGCAGCGATTACACTTAACCGCCTAAGGCAGCGAGACTCTTTCCGTATCGCTTGGCAGGCTGTGCCGGAATAGACGCTGGAGCTTGAGTAGGTGTAGTCGCTTGTGCAGCGGCTACACTCAAAGCACCGAGCTTTGGCTTTGGTGGAGGCGGTGCAGGCTGTCCTGCAACTTGCTCCCAGTTTTCACCGTTTTGAAGTTGCGCCGAAACGTGGTTTCGAAGCAAATCCAGACAAGTCCCGGAGATACTGCCTTCCGCTTCATACTCTTCTAAAAATAGAGAGAGCTGTTTAGCATCAGCAAGTACCATGGCACCGGCCATAAGACGGTAGAAATCCATTCCTTGCAGGTTCTTGGCCGTCCATGCATCGAGCATGTCATCTAACAGCTCAACGATGGCGTTCAAAGATCCATTCAGGAATGCCAGCCCATCGATTCGATCACGCACAGTACGCAGAAACTCTTTGTCTCTGGGGGTGGCGCTCTCTTTATGACCTGCTTTGAGTTTTCGATTAAGAAAATCTCGAGCAGCATCATGTAGATCCTCAAGTAAGTCGTCCGTCAGTCCAAGGGCTTGAGACATAAGCTCGTGTTCTTGTTCTGACGTCGCCGGTTCAATTTTAAAAATTGATATCGACAGTTTGAACTTACCCAGAATCGAATCGACTTCCGGTTGTGAGTTACGAATAAGATCTTGGTAGCCATCCGCTTCAGGATTGATCAACCACTCCGCACAATATGTGGGATAGGCTGCTTCAAACTCCTTCAAACACTCTTTCGAGTATTCCGTGATGGAATCAAGCTCTTCTTGTAGCTCAGGCAAACGATCAACAGGCACAGCAAAACCGCCCAGCCAAGGTGCTCCATACTTCAAGCCGAGGCGTCGAAGTTGGGTTTTAATCTTGGAGAACGGCCGCAGATGCTCGCGATCGATTAGATACAACTCACCGTTAGAAGCGATGGTGTGAGAGGGCTTTTTGCCCCCTTCACCGACTTCAATTGCTGAGTCCGGTAAGCGTATAGCTGCTGACCATACGCTCTGAGTCGCTGACACAATAGCCAGCTGTCCAAATAAAGTTTTTGATTCCATTGGGGATCACCTTTATCAAGTTTCAGAGAAACCCTCAGGAACAAAAACCTACCCAGTGGGCGGTTTGTGCGCCCAAAGGGTCAGAGGTACTAGCCTTTATTTTTGAATGACATGCTAGCGAGTCATTTTCCACTGCATAAGCAGCAAAATCGCGTATTCTTATGGTTACCGTTACGGTCTATTCTCAATAATAAAAAAGACAGCAGAGGGTCAGCCCCGAAGGGCTGCCCTCGCCATCAGTTACGATGACTTGTCTGCTTTACGATACATTTCTGCGGCTTTCACAAGACGCGCTGGAATGACGTAACGCAGGTTGCAAGCATCGCAACAGCACTGATCAGAATCGGCCAGCGGCGCCGGGTTATTCCCGTATCCGGTGAACGAAACTTTACAGATACAGCAGATCTTCTGGATATCCATCCTCACCTCCACTTTTCAGAGTGAGTTTTGCTGTGTGACGTGACGCTCGGTTATACAAACGAGCGACCGTCTTTGCAGCGCGACAACCACTTTGGGAACGGTCAATACGTTCTTTATTGGCGGTACTTCTAAGGGATTTAAGTGACATAGGCATGCCTCCTTTGGAAAAGAGGGACATCCACCCCTGAGGGGTATGAGTGCCCCTCGAGGGTTTGCGCCGAAGCGCGTTTATTGTTGCGTGTTGCGTGATAGTTAACGCTTGCTGTCGTTGCCAGACACGACCAACTGTTTGATCCCCTTGGGCATCACGTCATCGGTAAGTGTCGCTTTGACACGACGGCTCGACTTGCGGCGGAACTTGGATTGCATTTCAGGTGTGATTTCATCTGAGATCGACTCAGCCAACTTCTTCCAGTCGACTGCTCCGGCTACGTTTGAAACCTTGACCCGAACACCGCCCAATTCAGCCTCCTCAAAATCTCCCATCAGCTCTTTCAGCCCTTGTTTGAGGGTGTCCAGTTCCTCTTCGAGAGATTTGATTTCATCACTGAGGGCAGACACTTTGGCGTGCACCTCAATGAAGCGAGTCGCGAGGGTGTTCCATGTCTGCATATCGTCTCCCAGGGGCACGAACAGGTCGCGCTCCGGATCACGTTCAGGCGGAACATCATTCAACAGCATCGTGTTGAATGCTTTGGCAGCCTCGATTATCTCAGCCATCAAAGTCTCGTTGCGTTGAACGGGGAACATCACGAAATCTTCGCAATCTGGGCTTAAGAAGCACAGATAGCCTTCATCCGCATCAGCAACGTACATCTGAAGATGCAGTTGCGGCAAATACAGTTGAACTGCATCTGCATCAATTCCCTTCTCTAGCACGCTATCAAAGGTTTTCTGCGTCGGGCATTTGAGCTCAACCGGAACACCTTCATCCGAAATTCCATCAAAGGAACAACGCATGAATGGGTATTCTTCGGATTCAGCACAAATCGGCAGCAAGAAATCGATATCCAGACGTTCCTCAGCGAACTGACGAGCGATGGATTCGTTCTCGATACCTCGACGCACATGCGGCAGATTGCTGATATCCGGAGATTCAGCTTTCCCTGTACGCTCCATCCACAAGCGCCAAGGCGTCTTGTAAGGACTTTGGTTCAGAAGAACCGCCACATCCGATGCAGAAATTGCACCGGCTTCTCCTCGCCACGCATGCCATTCGGGAGTGCGCTGTTTTACGTTTACAATCTTCATCTTGAGATCCTCAAAAAATGAGGGGAGCACCCCCAAGGGGAGGTAACTCCCGATGGGGTATGCAGCCAAGACTGCTGTTAGTCGACCAATTCGCCGTCTAATGCGTCATCCGAAGAATCAGCTAGAGCATTGAATCGAGCCTCAAACTCACGTAACGCATAGCTTTCAACCTCAGAATTACTTCTGTAGATATCAGATAGCCACTCACACATCGCTGGGTACTGATCGAAACCGGTGCGTTGCAACCGTACGATCAGCTTGTCCAGTTTTGCGTCAACTTCAGCTTGCTTCTCTTTCGAGAGGCCCGTTGAGCTGGATGGGTTAACCACCTTCACGGAGACGACACTCGACTTTTCAGTCGATTGCGCCTCGCGAATGCGCTCCGCTTCATCCTCATCGTATATACCGACGAAACTGAAAGCTAAGCGGCAACCCTGAATCAGAGCCTTATGACGCAGCATCCGCTTGGGATGACTTTGCCAGGGACCTGAGGGGCGGTAGCACTCATCGAGATACTCCCGCGCTCGAACTGGATGCTCTCTATCCTTACGGTAGACAACACACTCAATCCAAGCGTGGCAGGGTGACTTAGCACCTTTGACGTCTACAACGTCATCCGAATAGATGAACTCGACACCGTTAAACTGCGGGTGCTCGTTCATAATTCGGCTCCAACCATCAACCGACACAACCGGAGTGATGCCACCCTTATCGGGATAGGCATAAATCTCCTTAGTGAACGGGTTTAGGTTGTACTGATCGCACACGATCATCAGAGCGCGTAACTGCTCCGGTGAAGCGGCGGCTTTAAAAACGGTCTTAGTGAGCGTTTCATGAAGCTGGGCTTCACTGACCGCAAAGCGGTTAGCGATTTTAGTGCCGATCAGCTCTTTCGTTTGCGCTTTTGGCGCTGGGGCAATAGACATAAGATGTCTCCTCTTTTTAGAGGGCAGTTGCCCCTTAGGGGCGATAACTGCCCCTAGTTAGGGTGATTAGTAACCAGCGCGACGTGCTGGGTTACTTTGAGGTGCTGCGTTAGGCATTTGAGATTCAGCGCCGAAGGGCACGTCATCATCAAATTGCATCGCATCCATCGCGCGGTCCCGAGGGCTCGGCGGTGGGGTGACTTCAAGCTCCTGACTCGGTGCGAGTCGTGAGCGAGGAGTCTGCGAGGCCGCTGCTTGTGGTTGAGTCGCTACTTGCGTGGCTTCTCCACTCGCAATCTCACAAGTGTTGGCGAGTATCACAGTACGCTGGCAATTTTTGCCAGTGTCGCGATCCACCCACTTTTCGATTTTCAGCGTGCCTGTGACACACAGCTTGGTACCTTTTCTGGCACGGTCTTTTACTCGTTCGGCCAGAGGACCTAAGAATTTGACGGTATGCCAATCGGTCTCTTTATCGAAATCGCCCGTTTCTGGGTTCTTACTAAAAGAGTTGATCGCCAAGTTAACCTTCGCAATCCCTTTCCCAGCCGGCGTAACACGCCATTCGGGATCAGCACCAATGTTTCCATTTAAAACAACAACACACGTAGAATTAGACATAATTTGTCTCCTCTAAAAGAGGAAGGCGGACTCCCCCTATGGGAGTCACTCACCTCCCATTGGGGTTTGTCAGCCATTACGCCGACTTGATGGCACCGAAGCGCCGATTTGCTACAGAAGTCCGACCTGTGTTGACGCGCCATACTCGTTAGACGAGCTGGGTAGCGGCATCACGCGATCTTTGAACTCCACCCGAAAGTGCGGATCAGCAATGATCCACTCTTGGGTATCAGCAACAAACAAAGCCTCATTCTCGATGACCTCTTGAAGTGCCTGATAGCACTCCGCGGACAGACGATCAGCACATCGAATGCTGAGCGTATATCCGTAGAGCATCGCGAGTGATAACTCTCCGTAGACGAACTCGCTTACGCGAGCTTGTCGCTGGGTGTTAAATGCTGTTTCGCTGTGACCTAAAAACTCCGAGAAATTCTCGAAATCTTGGGCCCAAACAATCGTTACAACCTCTTTGAGTGAAGTAGCCATGATCTTTCCTCTTCAAAAAAGAAAGGGCGCGGACGCCCAATGGGAGTCAGCAACCCCCATTGGGTTAGTCAGCGCAATCGCGCTCACTTCACAATTTGGCACCCTAAAGCACCTTGTTTTCACAGCCTTAACTCCAGTTAGTGGAGAATTGGCTGCCAAAAACACCCTCAACGATCTTCGATACCGCTTCGCGATCCTTTGCAGAGCAACGGTTCAGCAACGCAAGATCGAGCCCTGCACGCAACGGATCAGGCTTCGGACTGTTCTGAATTGAACGGTGCGCCCAACGGCACAGCGTTCGAGTCGACATAGTGACCGAGAGCGCATCACGACTGCGTGTACCCGACGTATCGATGTACTGTTTACGAATCATATTGGCGACACGCACCATTTTCGAAACGTAGCCATTACGATCGACATCCGGATATTTTGACTTGATCAATCCTTCCTCAGTCGCCGCGTCCATGTACCCTACTTGCATCGGTGTAAACCGATCAGCAAAGGCCGGGTTTTGGATTTGCGTTCCAACGTAGCTGGCGGAACCCTGCAAAGCAGTGTTGCCGTTGGCTACGACGCGGAACATCGAGTGAGGACGAATCAATTCATTCGTCTCAGGGATCAGTAAGGGCTGTCCTTCAATGATGTCGTTAAGACCGACCAGTTGTTCTGGATCGACCGTATCGATTTCATTGATGAGGAGCACATGCCCAAGCTTCATCGCTAAGGGTAGCGGTCCGTAGGCAAACTCCATCACGGGTGATTGCCCCGGTTCTTTCTGGGTCATGCGGAAACCTCCGATGAGATCGGTAAGTTCCATGCGACCCCACGCGGTGATTGACTGAACAGGCCAGCTCAATCGTGCGAGGGTTTGCGTCACGAGGGATGTTTTACCTGTGCCGTAGGGACCGAATAGATAAAATCCATCGCCCCCAGGTTCAGCTAAAAATTGCAACAACGCCTCCAATTTATCAACTCGAAACTGATAGTACGGATCGAGTTGAGGAACTGAAGGGTGT
>Ga0209962_1000494_pt1 | contig 11273 bp, 9 predicted proteins | sample SalPonA_C_H2O_MG_FD_185722 | JGI IMG/M metagenome (GOLD analysis project Ga0209962, IMG submission 185722) | Water microbial communities from South San Francisco under conditions of wetland restoration - Salt Pond MetaG R2A_C_H2O_MG (SPAdes)... | ecosystem: Environmental > Aquatic > Non-marine... | reverse complement strand
ATAGCGAACAGACCGAAAATAGCGAAGCGCTGCATCAAGTCTGGGTAAGCCGCTCCGAGCGGCTGCAGCCAAATTGGCATCGACAGGATGACGGCTGAAAAGATCAGCACCATCATCACGTCCGATTTAGGGGTAAATTTATCAATATGCATCTTAGTCCTCCATCACACCTTTGCGACCCATCAGACCGCGTGGACGGACAAGCAGTACTATCATGGCAACGAGGTAGATAATTACCTGGTCGATACCCGGAATAATTGACTTCACTTCGTTCATTGAGGCGAACGACTGCAGAATACCCAGCAGGAAGCCGGCAGCTACTGCGCCAGGAAGTGAGCCCATACCGCCGACAACCACCACCACGAACGAGAGCACCAGGAAGTCCATACCCATGTGGTAGTTAGGTGAGAGTATCGGGGTATACATCAAGCCGGCCATACCCGCCACAACTGCGGCAAGACCGAAAACGATACTGAAGCGCTTAGTGATGTTGATACCGAGCAACTGAACAGTCTGACGGTCCGCCATACCCGCGCGCACAACCATGCCGAAGGTGGTGAACTGCAAGAAAGCAAACACTGCACCGATAATACCGAGAGCGAAGAAGAGGTAGACGATACGCCATTTCGGGTAGACGATATTGTCACCTAAGCCGAACAGAGCACCGATATTAGCTGTACCAGAGAACAACTCCGGCGCGGGCTGTGGAATGGGGTTTGCACCGTAAATCGCTTTGATAATCTCCTGGATTACGATCGCCAAACCGAAGGTCACGAGGATCTGGTCTGCATGTGCCCGGCGGTAGAAGTGGCGAATAAGTCCGCGCTCCATCACCAGACCGATCAATAGCATGATAGGCACTGCAATCAGGATCGATATAGGCACCGACCAGTCGATTATCGCCTTACCCGCATCACCGAGCCAAAGCTCGAGGTAAGGGATCTCTTTAAAGGCTTCAAAGAAAGTCACCGACTCATCTTTTACCTTGGTAGAAATGGTTAGAACTTCGCGAACCGAAACCGCAACAAAGGCGCCTAACATAAATAGTGCACCGTGTGCGAAGTTCACGACACCCAGAGTACCGAAAATCAACGTCAGACCTAGGGCAATCAGCGCATAAGCACCACCCTTGTCTAGACCGTTCAAGATCTGGAGGAGTATCGCATCCACAGCTATGAATCTCCGAAAAAGCTTTTAGATAAACGAAGGGGCCCCTTGGGCCCCTTCGCGTGCCAAGGTGTAAAACGAATTTACACTTGGATTAAGACCACTGAGCGCCGCCAGCGAATGGGCCTTCGTTTGGATCGTAAGTCAGACGCTCACGAGACACGACCTCTTTCACTGTCAGACGGTCAAAGTCTGACGTTGGATTCTGAGTACCCTCTACAACGAGAGCGTTCTTCATCACCTGGTGGTCCGCTTTACGGTACAGAGATGCACCGTTACCCATACCGTCAAACTCATGATCTTCCAGCGCAGCGATAACCAGCTGTGGATCGAATGAGCCAGCGCGCTCAACTGCATCAGCGTACAGCAGAGTCTGTACGTAACAGGTGTGAGCAGCCTGTGATGGTGGGAAGCCATACTCCTGACCGAAGGACTTAACGAACGCTTTAGAGCCTTCGTCAGTAAGCTTCCAGTTCCAGTTAGTAGAGCCGAGGATGCCCTTCATATTGTCACCTGCACCTTTCGCCATCAGACGAGAGAACAGTGGCACAACGATCTGGAAGTCGCGTCCGTTAACCTGCTTATCTTTCAGACCGAACTGAATCGCCTGAGTCAAAGAGTTAACCATGTCACCGCCGTAGTGGTTCAGAACCAGAGTATCTGCACCAGAGTTCAGGATTGGTGTGATGTACTGCGAGAAGTCGCCCGCGCCTACTGGAGTCTTAACGTTAGCAACTGTCTGCCAGTTAGACTCTTCAGCCATACCCTTCTCGATAGAGTCCTGCTGTGACCAGCCCCAAGTGTAGTCGGCTGTCAGGTGGTAAACCTGACGGTCCTTACCGTATGCCTGGTCCAGTACTGGGCGAAGCGCCAGTGCAGACTGGTGACAGTTGAACATGTGACGGAAGCCGTGACGGCGACGGTCTTTACCCGTAGTGTCGTTTGAGTGAGTCAGACCCGACATGAAGATGGTACCCATCTCTTCAGCCAGAGCCTGTACAGCGATAGCCACGCCTGATGAAGAACCACCAGAGAACATGATTACGCCATCTTTCTCGATCATGCGCTTAGCCGATGCACGTGCAGCGTCAGACTTGGTCTGAGTATCACCTGTTACGTACTCAACTTTCATACCAAGAATACCGTTACCTTTAAGGTTCAGCGGCTTCATGGTGTTCATCATACCGCCGTCGCCTTCACCATTAAGGTGCTTAACAGCCAGTTTGAATGCACGTAGCTCGTCAGCGCCTTCATCAGCGTAAGCACCTGTCTGCGGAACGTTGAAGCCCAGCACACATTTGCCAGAAGCAGCAGGGTCGTTACGGAACGCACCAGCAGCAGTCGCATTAGGGATGTAGAAACTTGGAACCGCGATAGCTGCAGCAGAAGCGGCAGTACCCTTGAGAACCGTACGACGAGAAACGCCGTTAGTCTTATCAGTCATCTTTAACTCCGTTGAAAAATTATTGTTATAAAGCAACCGGAATCAACAAAGTACTGACTTGTCACAGGTCGAACAACCATACCTTTGGCTAAACTAGACCAATGGTTTAGAAGCAGGTGCAACAAACCAAAAGCAGCACGAGCGACAAACAACGAGCAGAATGCGCAGTACAAAAAAGCGCGCATACCCTGCCCATAAAAAAACCCGGCCGAGGCCGGGTTTCGTCGATCATTGGTGCGGCGATTACATCATTCCGCCCATACCGCCCATGCCGCCCATATCTGGCATAGCAGGCTTATCTTCAGGGATATCAGCAACCATAGCTTCGGTTGTGATCATCAGGCCAGCGATAGAAGCCGCAGCTTGCAGCGCAGAGCGTGTTACTTTAGCTGGGTCGATGATACCCATCTCCATCATGTCGCCGTAAGTTTCGTTACCAGCGTTGTAACCGTAGTTACCTTCACCTTCACGTACTTTAGATACAACCACTGATGGTTCGCCACCAGCGTTAGCTACGATCTGACGCAGTGGCGCTTCCATCGCACGCAGTGCCAACTGGATACCGATCGTCTGATCATGGTTTTCACCCTCCAGACCCTCAACACCCTGCAGAGCACGAATCAGAGCGACACCGCCACCAGGTACCACACCCTCTTCAACTGCAGCGCGAGTTGCATGCAGAGCATCGTCAACACGTGCTTTCTTCTCTTTCATCTCAACTTCAGTTGCAGCTCCAACCTTGATTACAGCAACACCGCCGGCCAGCTTCGCCACGCGCTCTTGCATCTTCTCACGGTCGTAGTCAGATGTAGTCTCTTCCATCTGTACGCGGATAGCTTGAACTCGAGCTTCAATGTCAGCTTTAGCACCGTAGCCATCAACCACCGTAGTGTTCTCTTTAGTGATCTGAACACGCTTAGCCTGGCCCAGCTGATCCATCTCAACGGTATCCAGAGATAGGCCAACCTCTTCCGAGATGACCTGTCCACCCGTCAGTACTGCGATATCCTGCAGCATCGCCTTACGACGATCACCGAAACCAGGCGCTTTCACTGCACATACCTTAACGATACCGCGCATGTTGTTTACAACCAGAGTCGCAAGAGCTTCGCCTTCAACATCTTCAGCGATAATCAGCAGTGGACGTGATGATTTAGCAACACCCTCAAGTGCCGGCAGCAGCTCACGGATGTTAGAGATTTTCTTGTCAACGATCAGAATGAATGGGTCTTCCAGTTCAGCCGTCATCGTATCTTGGTTAGTTACGAAGTAAGGAGAGAGGTAACCACGATCGAACTGCATACCCTCAACCACGTCCAGCTCGTTCTGGAAGCCAGAACCTTCCTCAACGGTGATAACGCCTTCCTGAGTTACGCGCTCCATCGCTTCTGCGATGATGTTACCCACTTCAGCATCAGAGTTTGCAGAGATAGTACCAACCTGAGCAATTGCTTTGTTGTCCGCACAAGGCACGGCCATTCCTGCAAGCTTTTCAACCACTGCCGCTGCCGCTTTGTCGATACCGCGCTTGAGATCCATTGGGTTCATGCCAGCAGCAACTGACTTGAGCCCCTCATTTACGATAGCCTGAGCAAGAACAGTTGCAGTAGTTGTACCGTCACCCGCCACATCATTAGCTTTAGATGCGACCTCTTTCACCATCTGCGCGCCCATGTTCTCGAACTTGTCTTTCAGTTCGATCTCTTTAGCAACAGATACACCATCTTTAGTTACGTTAGGTGCACCGAACGACTTGTCCAGTACAACGTTACGACCCTTAGGTCCCAGAGTGGTTTTCACTGCATCAGCAAGAACGTTTACGCCAACCAGCATTTTTGCGCGTGCGTCGATACCAAAAAGTACTTCTTTAGCTGCCATTGTTATTAATCCTATATTTCCAAACGTTTAAAAATTCGTATGCGATACGGCCGAATTAAGCTTCGAGTACGCCGTAAATTTCGCTTTCCTGCATGATCAGCAACTCTTCACCATCGATCTTGATAGTGTTTGTGCCTGCGTACTGACCGAAAAGAACCTCATCACCAACTTTCACGGAAGGCGCAACAAGCTCACCGTTGTTAGCAACACGACCTGGACCTACTGCAACAACTTCACCACGGTTTGGCTTCTCTGCAGCAGAACCTGGCAGCACGATGCCACCGGCAGTTTTTGCTTCATCTTCGCTACGACGAATGACAACACGGTCTTGAAGTGGACGAATTTTCATCTGGTTATTCTCCTGAATCTAGGATCCATATAGATGTTGGTTTGTTTTTTTGAGATTCAGAGCGTGCTCTAAACCTCAGTTTCTTTGTGTGAAAGCTTAATGGGGTGGACCAAACTGCATTTCAACAGCTGAGATGAAAAAAAATTGGTTAATGCACGAGCGGACTCAGCGCCCCAATACAACACCGAGGGTACACAACCTCTCGTTGAGTACTCCTTGAGATCGAGGAACAGTCCCCGTTTTGGTTTTTAAACCGACTTGAACAGATTTATCTTGGAGGGAGACGAGAATCGTCGGCCTTGGGTTTGCGCGCTTCGCCTAAGTCGACAAACTCACCATCGATGATTTCATCCGATGATTGCTGGCCACCGGACCGCTGCTCAAAATGGCTGTAGTGAAACTGTGCTTTACCGCTTCGCTGCATCCAAGACATAAAGCCTTTGGCGAGATTCTTTATGAATAGATGACGTGTCAGCGGTACCAAACAACAAAAGCCTAGGAAGTCTGTGAAGAATCCCGGGGTAATCAGTAGAGCGCCGCCTACAGCGATAAGGATACCGTCACCCATCTCGCCGATAGGCATCTCGCCCTGATCCAGTTTTGCGCGGGCGCGCGTCAACGTTGCAAGCCCCTGGTAGCGCAACATATTAACACCGACAAAGGCTGATATAAGCACTAAGCCGACCGTGTACCAGCCGCCGATCGCTTGCCCCACTTTGATGAGCAAGAGTATTTCAATAACGGGGATAACAATGAAAATAATAAAAAGCGGCATAAATGGACTCCAAAATGTACGCCGTTAACTTACCACTGACAGCGCTAGTGACTCAAACAGCTTAACCTTTCGTTACATTTGTGATTGCTGAGCCCTTGAAGAGCTTCGCAATGCAATATTTCGCGACCGCACAACTCGTTTTGCTGCACTGCCACAGCATTGATCACTCTTGTGCAGACCTATTAGCCTAAGGTCTACACAGCCAGATCAAGCTTATTTAAATAGAAAATATCTCAATACTATTAATAAGTTACGAGAAAAAATACAGCCAGAACACTTTGCAAAGCATCCTTTATAACCACAAGTACTTAAAACTAGGTGGATTTTTTCCCATTCCAGCCGTAGTTTTGATGCAGTGCAATAGCTGCTTTGCAGCATAAACAACAATAAGAACAGCCTAACAATAGCAAAAAGGTAGTATGTTATGGATTTGAAAGACAAAGTTATCGCGATTACTGGAGCGGGCCGCGGGCTTGGAAGGTCAATGGCGCTCGCACTTGCAGCAAAGGGGGCGAAACTGGCGTTGGTTGACCTCAACCAAGAGGACTTGGATGCCACTCTAGCGCAAGTACGCGAAGCAGGCAGCGATGGCAAAACCTACACCTGTAACGTCGCTGACGAGCAAGGCGTGGAAGCTCTATTTGAGTCGATCGTTAGTGATATGGGCGGTCTCAACGGCCTGATTAACAATGCCGGCATTACCCGCGATGGGCTCTTCGTCAAAGTTAAGGACGGTGAAATCGTCTCGAAGATGACCATGGAGCAGTGGAATCTGGTTATGGACGTCAACCTGACAGGCACCTTCCTCTGTGGTCGCGAGGCCGCAGTTCAGATGATCAAGCACAAACAGCAAGGCTGCATCATCAATATCTCCTCTATCTCGCGTCACGGCAACATGGGCCAGACCAATTACACCGCGACCAAAGCGGCAGTTGAAGCGATGGCCGTAACCTGGGCTAAGGAGCTGGCACGTTACGGAATTCGCGCTGCATCTATTGCACCCGGTTACATTGGTACCGAGATGGTCATGAGCATGAAGCAGGAAGCACGAGATAAGATTGCCGCAGGCATTCCAGCCAAACGCCTTGGACAGCCCGAAGAGATTGCGGCTACAGCAGCCTTCATTCTCGAGAATGACTACGCCTCTGGCCGATGCTTCGAAGTCGATGGCGGTCTGCGTATCTAACTCGCAAGCGCTGAAAGGTAAAACCGACCCTCTGGGTCGGTTTTTTTGTTCTTCCACACACCCGACTCAGGTGCTAGAGTCGGGCAGAAATAATAACTCCACACGGAATCTTTGCGCACATGAAGAGCTCGTTCGCCGAAACCCTCCGAACCTATAAAGACCGCCGCCTCCTCTGGATATTTTTGATGGGCTGTAGCAGCGGCTTCCCTTGGGTGCTCATAGGCTCCAACATGAGCGGATGGCTAAAAGATGAGGGGCTCTCGCGCTCTGCTATCGGCTTCTTCGGATCGATCTTCGCGGTATACGCTTTCAACTTCCTCTGGGCACCGCTTGTCGACCGTGTACGACTTCCTGTACTCGGGGCGCTTGGCCAGCGCCGCTCATGGATCTTTCTGTGTCAGGGCTTGATGCTAATTATGATTCTAGCGATCACACAGGCAGACCCGGGTGGCGCTTATGCCGCTATGGGTGAGCCAACTACAGAGGCGGGCAAAGTCCCGGGAATGCTCTACATATCCCTGCTCGCACTGCTCATCGCTATCGCTTCAGCCACACAAGATATAGCTGTCGATGCTTTTCGTATTGATCAGTTCAAACCCAGTGAAACCGATAAGATGCCCCCTGCATCGGCAATGGCAGTTGTTGGCTGGTGGACTGGCTACTCTCTACCGGGCTACCTTGCCTTTGTTAATGCTGACTCTATGGGGTGGGCCGGAGTTTACGGTGTAATGGCTGTGATTATGGCGCTGCTGATGGTCTTTACCCTTATGGTGAAAGAGCCTGAGGATCGTCGATCGACACTGCAACACTCTATGGAGGAGGCGTATCAAAATCGCTACGGTCTGGGCAGATTTGCCGCATGGATCGCTGTTACCGTGATCGAGCCCTTCGCAGATTTCATTCGCCGAAATGGACTTGGTATCGCAATCACGCTACTCGCATTTATCTTTATGTTTAAGATCGGTGAAGCTTTCCTAGGACGCATGTCGGTAGTCTTCTACAAAGAGGTAGGTTTTACCAATGAGCAGATTGGTGAGTACACCAAGATGCTGGGCTGGATAGCAACTGTAGTCTTCACGCTTATCGGTAGTGCCATAAATGTGCGTTTTGGCGTTCTGCGCGGCCTCATGATTGGTGGTATCGCCATGGCAGGCTCTAACCTGATGTTTGCCTTGATCGCCGAACTCGGACCACTCGAGTGGCTCTTCGCAGCAACTATCATCGTCGACAACTTTACCACCGCTTTCTCAACAGTGGCGTTTGTGGCCTTCCTAACTGCACTTACTGGGCGTGCCTTCAGCGCGACTCAATATGCACTTCTAGCATCGCTGGGTAATCTTGGACGAACAACGCTGGCTAGCTTCAGTGGCACCATGGTAGATGGGCTTGGCGGCAACTGGACCCTGTTCTTCGTTATAACCACACTAATGGTCATCCCATCGCTAGTGATGCTCTGGCTGCTACGCGACAAGCTAGACGCTGCACAAGAGCGCACGCAAGCTCACAACGAGGCTAACGAAAAGTAGTCTAATTGGCTTTTCATAGAGGCGCCTCGGAGCGCCTTTATGAATCGAGTGTCACAACTTCATCCAAGATTGCTACGACACTCTTAGAAGGGGGGCAGTAATTAATCGCGGAAGTTTTTGTACTGCAGTGGAAGACCGAGGTTAGATTCTCGCATCAGCGCCATCACCTGCTGCAAATCATCGCGTTTCTTACCGGTTACACGAACCTGCTCACCTTGAATTTGGCTCTGAACTTTGAGCTTTGACTCTTTGATCAGTTTAGTGATCTTTTTCGCGGCATCCTGATCTAAACCTTGGCGCATAATCACCTTCTGACGGGCCTGCATACCGTTCTGCTCAACTTTCTGCGGATCCATCGCTTCTGGATCCACCTTGCGATTCACCAGCTTGGCACGCAGTACATCAATCATCTGCTGGAGTTGGAACTCAGCTGCAGCATGTAGGTTGATACTGTCACCCTCCTGCTCAAACCCAGCATCAACACCTTTGAAATCGAAACGATTCTGAATTTCGCGGTTTGCCTGATCAACCGCGTTGGTCACTTCATGAGTATCGACTTCCGATACGATATCAAACGATGGCATCTGCCTCTCCTGTTCTGTGAACGCATAAAGGCGTATATGATAACCCTTTATTCAAACGGATTGACTAGTGTGTGGCATATTCTTGGGGTAGGCGCGATAGGAATGCGCTGGGCTCGCAAACTCAAGCAAGCAGGTGAACCCGTAACACTTATTCTTCGTGATGAGGCCAAATTGCGAGAATTTGTTGATGCGGGCTCCGGTATTCGTTATTTGAGCCATGTTGGTGAGGAGTTTATTCCCTTCCCCGCCACCTCGCTCAACGATCCGGCACTGCGTATCGAGAACTTGCTACTGTGCACAAAATCCTACTCACTCGCCGCCGCTTATGAGGCAGTAGTGCAAAAAGTAGTGGCTGGTGCCAACCTTGTTCTGCTGTGTAACGGGTATGGAGTGCAGCAGAGACTGGGAGCTGATGCTAGCGCGTTTAGGGTTTGGGCAGCGTCTACAACGAGCGGCGCCAACTCCGCTGCACCCTTTCATCTGACGCTCGCGGGGGACGGTAGAACCGAGCTTGGGCCGCTGAACAATCTTGCCAAGGAGTCGGTGCACCCTCTTCTCAACTTACCTCGGCACACTAAATCAGCGGATATTGAAGCCACTTTATGGCGCAAGGTCGCTGTTAATGCCTGCATTAATCCAATTACTGCTCTCTATGAGCTAAAAAATGGTGAGGTATTGAACCACCCCAACGCATATGAGCGCATGGAGAGCGTTGCAGCTGAAATTGAAGAGCTAGCCATTGCACTCGACAAGCCACTGTTTGAGAAGTCACTACTAAAGGTTGCTGAAGATGTCTGCCGCACCACTGCAGAAAATCTCTCATCGATGCTGCAAGACAGACAAAATCGACGCGCCTCAGAGATTGAGCAGATCACGGGCGCGCTGCTCGAGATAGCTGGAGAGACTAACCTCAGACTCCCCCACAACCGACAACTTTTACATGAGATACGAGCTATCGAGGCAGAAACACTCTCCCCGAGCAATTTAGGAGGCAAGTAAACTGAATTGCTCTCAGCATCGCCTGAGGCTGATTCGTTTGCTATACCTTCCCCCCTCTCTTAGACTTCGCCCCCATAATGGAACAGGTGCCCGCCAGTTGATGCTGGCAGGATAATCGGGAAGTTCGGTGCGTTTACCTTTTTGTTAAACAAATCCGACGCTGCCCCCGCAACGGTAAGGGTGTTGTCTGTATTTAAGCCACTGGCGCGAGCTGGGAAGGCGTATAGATGTATAACCCAAGCCCGGAGACCGGCCTGTTCTGCCACTCACTTAGAATGCGCGGCGGGCGCAGGGGTATCTTTTGAACACCTATGTTAATAGAAACGCTACTATACTAGCGGTCCTTCTCTCCACATCAGCATCAGCTACTGAACAAATTGAGGTTACGGTTACTGCTACCCGGCAAGAAGCGAATGTAGAGCGAACTTCTGCCTCTGTATCCATACTTACGAGAGAACAGATTCAGTCCAGCGGTGTGTCTACAGTTAATGAAGCACTCAGCCTCCTACCCGGACTATTTATCGCTCGCAACGGTTCTGTCTCAAGTAGCTCTTCAATATTTCTGCGTGGAGCAAAATCTAACCACACCATTATTCTGCTCGACGGCGTGCGATTAACATCCACCACAGACGGCAGAACCGCAGTTGAGCATATCCCTCTAGCAAGTGTCGAGCGCATCGAACTCGTCCGAGGCGGGCTCTCCTCACTCTACGGATCTGATGGTATCGGTGGCGTCATACAGATATTCACAAGGAAAACTTCTGAAACGCGCTCCGAACTGGAGTTAGGAGTTGCAAGCCAAGATACTCAAGTAGCCGTCCTAAGCCATACGCGAGATTTGGGAGCCGGCGCGAACTTATCCTTCACAATAGGTCGAGCAATTAGCGACGGCTACGACGTTAGAAATACGATGCAGCCAGACTCTGATGGATACAAGCGCTCGCACGCCGATATCAGCCTTTCAGTACCTCATAAGAACTGGACTTACCGTGCAAACAGCGGTCTCTGGAGAGGAGTATCCGACTACGATGCTAGTTTTGGAGGCGACCGATCCCGCTCTGAGACCAGCTATTTAAACTTGAGAGCGGAAGGGTTTCATGGAAGAAACACCATTAGCTTACTCGCCTCCCGCAACCTAAATCGCGACGATAACTACCTCAGCACAGCTGCACCTGAGAGTGGCGATAGCACGCGTCTAAATCGTGATGAGATGAGTGCAATGGTGAACACAGAAATCAGCAGCAACTGGAGTGCATGGGCTGGTAGCGACTATCGGTATGAATCTGCTCAGAGTCCTTATATTACTGACAGCTTTTTCAATACCGGTGTATTCGGCGGCCTAAAATACAATGAGACTAACCATAC
>Ga0209962_1000483_pt1 | contig 11377 bp, 18 predicted proteins | sample SalPonA_C_H2O_MG_FD_185722 | JGI IMG/M metagenome (GOLD analysis project Ga0209962, IMG submission 185722) | Water microbial communities from South San Francisco under conditions of wetland restoration - Salt Pond MetaG R2A_C_H2O_MG (SPAdes)... | ecosystem: Environmental > Aquatic > Non-marine... | reverse complement strand
CTGACCTTTGTAGTGGAAGCCACGCTCGTCTAGTCGCAGCACTTCGCCGGATTCTTTATTGAAGCGAAATTCGTTGCTAGGTGTAACTTCAATATGTGCATCAGGTATTGCTAATTCTTTAAATATGTATTCGTTCATCACTCACATTCCCCGTAAGATTTAGCGAAGCTTGCTTCGCAGTCGATAGGCATACCTTCTGCCCAATCTGGTAGATAACGCATACAGTCCATTACATAGGCTAATGCATCTTCTGCCTCGGCCTCTGGTACACAGCACCCAACAGAGTCATGTACCGTAAATACAACTTTATAGCGTTTGTTTATCTGTAACATCTGCTCACCAATGATACATCTAGCGATGGCTTGGCAAACGTTCTCCACGACTTTGCCCCCGTAGATACGTGTTCGTCCGTTCCGGGTCTGGTATGAGTACTCTTTAGTGTCGCGGTCATATTCAAGACCATCGTACCGTAGAAGTAAGCCTGATGGTAGTCGTATAGCAGCGGGATCGTATAGTGGTTGAAGCACAGTGGCTCCGCGCGCACCTAACTCACTGTCTTGCTTGTTCATCATAAGGGCAAGCATGTCATTCGCTTGGTACCAGAGACGTTTAATGTTTCCATACGTGTTCCGATACACCGCGATGATTCGACGGCACTCATCTAATTCTAGCTCAACTCCCATACCTTTCAACTGTTCTTGGAAACGATTTGCACCCATGCCGTAACCAGCACCAAGAATAGTTGTCTTACCAACGAACCGTTGGTCTTTAGTCACCTCATCTACCTTCACGTTGTAGATGCTCGATGCCATGATCTTGTAAACATCTTCCTTATTGTGGAACGCTGTGACTAAGTCATCCTGTCCTGCCAACCATGCCAACACACGCGCTTCAATCTGTGACGAGTCAGCTTCAACGACAACGTATCCTTCAGGGGCTACGATAGATTTCTTCAGTGCCTTAGCATTCGGCCCACGGCTAGGTAGATTCTGTAGGTTGATCTTGTCTGCACCACCCCAACGCCCAGTATTTCCAGTAATCATAATAACGCCGTTTTGTCGGAATAGGAAATATCCAGTACTAGTTGTTGGGCAGTACACCGTTCCCGAAAACATAGTTGCCGTGCCGTGCTCTGGCTGTACTCTGGTAGTCGTTATGCGCCCACGTATATGTACCCCGTAGGAGGTATTCCAGTTTGCTACCTTACGTACTCTAGTTGCTATATGTGCAGCTCTCCCGCACAAGTGTGCCATAGTCTGTACAAACTCGGCGTTGTTCTTGTTTGTGCTCGTGTAACTTATACTAACTCCGTTAGGTTCTGCGCTACCATCCCAGTATTTTAGTTCCTCAACGAAAGCATTTTTCACCGACACAGGCGCGTCTAGTAGTGTTGGGGAGAATACTTTGTCTGTACCGTGCACATATTTAGTTACTTTATGTACCTCAGCGCTCGGTATAAATATACGAGTAGTGCCGTTAGGTTCTATTGTTACTTTATGCTGTACATCCGCTTGTGATAGCAGCTCTATACATCTTGCTATTTTACGTTCCTTACGAAACCCAAACCTAACACCTTTCCCATGCCTAGAGCTGCTTCGCACGCTGCCATCGGCTTGCACCATTGCAGCTATCCTAGCATCCAACTCAGTTATGTCAGCCTGCCCTAGCGCTAGTCCTGTTATCGGCAGCTCAAACCTCTTACCTAATACGTCACCAGCTTTTTGTGCCGTGAATACACCTCTACCAGATACTGTCGGTATAGTATGCCCTGCGGTGTAGGTAGCTTTATGGTACCTAGATGCAAAATGCACCATAGGCTCCTCATAGACCTCAAACTTATTCGGTGTAGCGGATAGGAAAGACATAGTACCTAATGGCTCCCACTGCATTATATCCCCACCACCCCATGTAGCTAGTGGCTCCCATCCGCTCCGTGTTAAAACTTCAGCATCACCCAATAGGCAGTGTGCAGCGTAGTATCGGATGGGAACAGGTAGCTTGCCACGCTCTGCAATACCAATGAATCGCGCAGTGCGTGTCTCTTCTAGGGTAGATTTGTTACCGAGGCGTGCTTCATAGAGTGCTTGTACTCTATCGTCCTCATGTTCTGCCAGTGCCTTAAACCCTTCGTCAGTCTTAGCAAACGCAAAGGCTTCTTTACCTGTACGTGCGCTAGTCTTGGTAGGAGGTGTGACATCTAATGCTACGAGAAGTTCCGCAAACTTGGGGTTAGACATCAAGTCTTCACGTGAGACTCCTGCTTGCTCTAGCAGCATCTCTTTACGCATACGTACTTCGTGTAAGTGTTCCTCTAACATGTTCATATCAAGCTCTAACACAGGGTGTGTGAACATACTCAGAGTAAGGTCGATGATCTTTAACTCCTTGAGCGGGAAGTCTTTCATCATGATCTTGAATATGTGGTAGGTTAACTCGACATCGTTGATGCAGTAATCCCCGTACTTAGATAGTTCTTCTTCGGTGAAGTCTTCTAGGTACTTACCCTTGGCGTCTAACACCTCAGTACCTTTCTCACCTACACCGTAGCGCACTGCCAACGCCTTTAGTGCAGCACTCTTATCGACACCGTGTAGTGCTCTAGCCATACACATCGTATCTAGCCAACCCTTGGGGGTGATACCTAGTCGCCATGAAAGGATCGCACCATCAAACATGGTGTTATGTGCCAACACAAAGGTGTTCTTCCAGTCGTAGTTCTCATGTAGGTATTCACGAAGCTCATCTTCCGTACCACTCAACCATACGGTCTCGCCTTCGTTTAACTTGATACCCATACCGATGATCTGGAATCGATCACTACGTACGTACTCTTCTGTCGTCATCTTGCTGAGTGAGAAGTCCTGTGCCCAGTACGTCTCAAAGTCTACTGTTAATATATTCATGTGGTTGCCCTTGTTGTATTACCTCAATTAACTTATCGAGGTAGTGTCTAGCTTTCTTAACTTCTTGTAGCTGCTCATCTTTAGTACCCATACGCATGGTGTACTTGGGTGCATTGCCACGGTAAAAACCGATCTGTTGTTCTAGTGGCCACGTGCCGATAACATCCCACGGCTGCACGTCCATCTTCTTGGAGTGGTCACCACCTTCTTGCCTATCTTGTGCGCTCATAGTGTCTCCAAGTATCGTTCTAAGGCACTGTATCCACCAATGTGCTTACTGCCGTGGAATATCTGTGGAACTTTCCTCCATTCCGGGTCTCGCCACTCAGGGTTAATACCAACGTCTAAATAAACAAATGGTAGCTCCTTAGTGTGAAGCAACAGCTTTGCTGCCTCACAGTATGTGCAATCTTCTTTACCGTAGATAAAAAAGTAATCACTCATCTCTCTCAAATCCTTTTTTATAGCTAAGCAAATCAAACCCAACTGGAATAGAAACTTTACTAACTCCTGTCTCTTCCATTATCTTGTTCATTATTTCAGCAGCCTTACGGATTATTTCTTTCTCGTCCTGTGTCATACCCATGTCCTCCGTAATAGATCTGTACCTGTTGCTACATCTGCAACAGGACGTTTCTTGCGTTGTCGTCTAATGATTTCTTTAACTGCACAGCCACAACCCTTCTGCTTAGGTAGGCTAGCTGTACGACAGTCGAACGTCTCACCACAGTGTTTGCATAAACACTTCCAGTGCCATGTGCGTTCTTTGTCATCCCGAAAGGAAACTTCTAAAACTTTAAGGTGTTCGGTCTCATAGCCAGTGCGGTCTTTGCGCTGACTTCCGATAGTTGCTGGCATAATAAATTCCCCGTGTGTTGCTCGTCGCTAATACTACTGTTAAATTTTACTAGTGCGTGTCCTCTCTCATTCTCGGCACGCATACCCCGTTGGTATCTCCCCGGTATCAATGGGGTTCTCACCAACTCCCATCAGACCAGTCTATCGTTACTATAAGCCATCCTATGACTAAGACAAGCCCTGTATACCCAAAGGCAATTAAGATAAACTCAAGCATCGCTAATCTCCGACATCTTCCAGTACGTCATCAATTTCATGCTGCGTCATACCCTTCGTTATTCTGTTGCTAGAACGTAATTCAATAGGCACCTCGACAATCTGCCCACCGTTTTTCAAAAACGTTTCCACATCCTCTTGCAGTTGTTGTCTCAAATTGTCACGACTATTCATGTTATATCCTTGCATACGTACCACTGATCACCTACAATCGTTGCTATGTTTGAAGGTGTGGTTACCCAAACATGTGTGCTAAGACCCCGCCCTTGTGGCGGGGTTTTTTATTCCCACAAAGCAAACCCATACTTCTCTGCATGATTAACCTGCCTTCGCAACGTTCTGTGCGTTGACTTGAATATGATAGCGAGATTTGCCCATGACACGCCTTTTTTGCGCAGCTCCATGATCTCTGCCATCTCTGGTATAGTAAACCTTAGTTTTACCGCCATCACTCTCTCCTTTGTATAGTGGTTTAGTGCTACGCCTAACGATAGTCCATGTGTCTATGTCTAGCAAAAATGCCGTATCGCCAACACATTCGTAGCCTCTAGCCAATACATCCATCTCTCTTTGCTGTTGCCTAGTCGCACCTTGCGTACTACGAAATGCCGGATGACTCGTCCCTACTTTTATCATGGTCGCCTCCGTATAATCGTTGTAGTAGCGAAGTACGACTGATCGCTGCATGTGCCGCTACTTCTTCTGCTGTTTGTCCATACGCTACCCACGGATGACCATTAACGTATCCATGAACTGTATAAACACCGTCTTTACCTACTTCTATTGGGAAAGTAATCACTCTACATACTCCTTGCGATGACGTCTGCTGTGGATTTTCTCGTGCCATGTGCTCTAAAACCGATGATGTAGTCACGGTCTCTGGACATACACATGGTGCAGTTTGAACAGGTAACTCGTTCTGTTTTTTCGGCGGGACACGCGACAATCTGAACTCCTTCTACTGTCTGCACGTTCGGTGCATCCATAGGCAATAACGTCACAGTAGGCAATTTATGTTTCTTATATGTAACAACAGCTTCTGCCACGTTATCAGTAGAGACGTTCACAGTAAAGCCATGATTGTTTGCAAACTTTATGCAATAGACGTTGTGTTCCGTCAATTCATGGTGCGTGTATGTGAAGCCGCGCAGCTTTCTGCGTGCGTTAGCTCTGACTAGTTCGACTGTTGATGCCAGTACTATGCGCCCACCACGGTGGTCTAGGTCACCCGCTTGGTTATGTCGCCACACCTGCCCACGAGGTAGTGTGTCTAGCTCACCAAGAAAACGTTCTAAGTCATAGCCACGCTCAGTAGTAGAGACTTTCTCCCAGTGTAGGGCGAGTGGCCCAGTCATAGCGTAACATGCCTCACGTAACCCACAGGTGATGGGGCATGATGCCTTGCTTGTGGTAGAGACTGGGATAGGCCCAGTCTTCTTGTTGTTGCTTACGCGTGTGAGATGATACTTAACCATGATGCTACCTCATGTATGTTATCTTCATTGATGACCATAGATATACCACCCGCCTTACGTATCTGTTCTAGGTGGTGCTCCTGTAGTTTGGTAGGTTTGTTCTTACCTGCCTTACACTCAATACCAAGGAATCTACCTTTGTGGCACACTATAATATCCGGCACACCCGAGGCTCCATATCCACTCGTTACTGGATAGAAATAGTACGCCCCCGCTTCCTTCAGTAGTGCTACCACTTTGTTCTTTACTTTCTTCTCCGGCGTCATAGCCATAATCATTCTCCGTTACGTCTAGCCAGTACACATCGTTTGTCATCCGTTTACCCACCCCACTCACGTGGGGCATAGGTGGCTCGAATGGTATGGTATGTAATACGGCAAGTTTGCGTTGCGCCCACATAGGCATCGTAGTTACTGCGGTGTAGTAGTCGTCCAATAGCTGCGGGTCGTATATCCCAAGGTATGTGACGTACACATCTCCAATAACTTTTACTCTGTATATGTTCTCGGCGTGCTTATTCATTGAAGTCACCGCATACAATAAAGAACGTATCCTTATCGTGGCGGTAACCTACACCCTCAACCATCTGTCCGTCCTTACACATTGCCACGGTAGACACACGCATCACCACCCAATCAGGTATCTGGTCTTGTGTGAGTATCTGGTGGTTAAGTACTCGACCGTTCCGTAACATCTTATCTGTACCTGCTACCATGATGCGGCCATCACCCATGTTACGTACAGCGATCATACGGTCGTGTGTTTCAGTTACTGCTTGTAACGCATCGTCACTCTCTAGTATCTGCTCGAACCGTTGACGTAGGTTTGTATCGGGTATCTCTATGCCTTGGGCTTTGAGCCAACGGATAGTGGGTACTAGCTCATCGAGAGTAACACTCCTTAGTTGGCGTTGATTCTCTCGGAGGTACTTCTGTAGCTCAATCGATGGTTCATCACGTGCATAGTCAATAGCACCAAGGTCAATAGCCTCGTTAGGTAGTACAGCGATGTGTTTGTTGATGACTCTAGCTAACTTCTTGATGTCCACTGACTTGATCCCTGTCCTAAACATGTTCCCATTTGCGTGGGCGGCAAGCATGTCTACCTCATAGCCGGGCTTGTCTGAACGTCTCGTGTCATGGCGTGTGATTAACACCGAGATTATGTCGTACCCCTCGAAGTAAAGTGCAAGGCTGCGTGGGGCTATGCTATCCCAACCGTCACTGTATAGTGGAAGCACGGTCGGATGCTTGGCTTTGACTCGGGTGTATAGGTCTTGTAGCTCAGGGGCTAGGTCACTTAGCTTGCCGTCTGTACGGTATTTTTCTACTTTGAACGAAGTGCGGTTACGTAGTCCTCGCGCTAGGTAAGCTTGTTGGTGTTTAACTTGGTCAAAGTCTTCGCTGAATAGTGTGTCTATATTAAACATGTTGTGGTTACCTCTATGGTTGATTGTTATACACTGTATAACACTACAGTGTGATGTGGACTGCTTGTCCGTTACTGGGAGATTTACTGCGGTTGTTTTGTATACACCACAGTACAGGTATGTCCCATGTACCCCACCCGTTATACAAGTCACCGTCAGTCAGCACGATGACAGCTTGTGCGGATATACTATTGTCTTTGATATACTGGCAGACACAGTCAACGTCAGTGCCACCACCACCGATAGGTTTGGTAGACTGTACTAATGTCTCGATGTTGTCCTCGGTATATACCTCGTCACCTGCTACCACGTGACCCCAATACAGGACACGTACTCGTGACGGTTTGACGTGCTCACATATAGCAGACACTTCACTTAGGAATGATGTCAGCTCACGTTGGCTGATAGACCCCGAGGTATCGACTGCTAGGATAAGCTCGTCCACTTGCTCGCTATATGACACAGGCATATACACGTCACTGCCCATGAACCTACGGTTAGGTCGTGACCATGAACTGTAGTCGTGACCACTACACGTAGAGCTAATGAAGTCACGCAGTACTTCACGCCAGTCAACTTGTGGTTGCATCAAGTCAGCAAGCTCACGGTCTACTATGCCACCTGTTTTACCTGCGGCTAGCGCACCTTGTCGTATAGCCTCGTCTAGCTCACGCTCCAGTTGGCGTTGCTCCTCATCATCTAGCGATGCGGCGGCATCCCATTCATGGCTATCAAGAGAGCGATTACCGCTACCACTAGTCCCACCGTTAGTGCCGTCTCCACTACCTCTTCCATCTTGTCCTTGTTCATCCTGCTCCTCCTTCAGTGCATGAAATACTCTCGCTGCGTCCCAACCACGATACTCGTCATCCAGTAGCCCACACTCAGGCATCTTGGCAAACCCATCACGGTTGTCGTCAGCGATCTTAATGTTAATCACATAGTCACACGCTTGGTTAGCAATGTTAGCATCCTTATCGTAGAGATGTTTCCACGTTGTTAGATGTTTATATAACTTGTGATATGTCTCGTGCAGTATCAAGAACCTCAGCTCAGGATCTGTCAGTTCATCGACAAACGCACGGCCATAGTACTCGTCACGTCCGTTCGTACACGCTGTCGGTACGTCATCCTTCACGGCACGTTCACCGAGCATGAGCACACCACTCAGTGCTACATACTTGGGGTTGTTCATGATAGCCACCACGGCTTTTTGTACGCGTTGCTCCGCGTTGATAGTTGTTGTAAACATAATTATAACTCCTCAATAGTCTTGGTGTCCCATGGGACGTCGATCACTATCTCTCGTGACACGTAGTACATCTCACGCAGTAACTCCCCTGCGTATTCCCCGAACTCGTCTAGCTTCTCCCCGCCGTGCTCGGTGTAATCTAAACTTATATCCTCCTCCTCTTCACCTATACGTATGTGGCACGTAGCCGCAGGAAATCCCTCCTCACGCTCGTTATGTAGCATGGCGGCTAACTCCGGCAGGTGCTCGATCCCTTGCACTTCAGGGAATGAGTCATACCACTTCACACAATCTGCTTTATATTCGAAGATGACAGCGGGCGTGCCGTTACACGTGGTCTTGTATAACTGCCACTGGCTTAACAGGTTGTGCTCCTGTACCAGTGGGTTCATGGCATACAGTGCTGCTAGCTCCTTAGCTGCTGCCTCGGGGACAGCAACTGCTATGATCACATCGCTACAATAGCCCATAGTTATCTCCCCCTTACATACTGGTCAACCGTCAACTTAATGTCCTGCATCGTTTCCTCAATGCTGTCGTTATAAACTTTCATCCCAGACAATTCGTATGCTTCCATAAGTCTGGCCAGCTCAAGGCATAAATCTACTAATTCTTTTTCTCGTTCATTCATCACTCAACCCCTTTCATTGTTATTACGCATAAGATCCATGACTTCCATAAATGCTTTATAGGCTTCACCGGCGTCATCAATTCGCTCGCCTTTATATACGAACCCGTCTTTATCTATATGCAACACTTCATTACAGGTGCAATTAGAAGAAATCGTATTATCGTCTGGTTGTGTTGAATACTTCATCACTTACCTCCTAATAAACTTCACCGATGCGCTGGTGCATCTTGATAATAAATACTGCGACAGACTCGTACCCTGCATCGCAGTGCTCCCATAGACTGGGGTCTACTGTGCTTAGCTCCTCCCACTCTGGCAGTTTAGTGATGGCATCCTCCAGTGCGCCGACCAGCACAGCTAAGTCGCTTGCTTGTTTTATGTCCATAGTTACCTCCTACTGTTTGTCTGCTGAAAACATGTGGCTGTTATTCATAGCCCATGCGCTGAACTGTTTGTTTGTCATGACTACTGACTGCTTGTTGTACTTGGGTGCACGTACACCATTAGCGAACAGACCTTGTGCCTCGGGATCTAGGCGACCCATGTATGTCATCCACGCACTAACCCAGTCAGCCTCAATGGTGGCAAGTGTGCGGTACACCACCATACAGATAGCCGCTGCGCTTGTCGGTACAGGGGCAGTCTCGGGACTGTCTTTAATATCCTTCAGCTTGGGTAACTGGTCGGCTAGCTTGATGAACGCACTCATGTCTAGCGCAGCACGCATACCTACTGTACCTATGAGCATGGCTGTGAGTGTCTGATCGTCAATGTTATCCTTGTCATGTAGCCACTGGCTTGCCATAGCTAGCGAGCGTGGCGTAACAAACGCTGCACGTTTCTCACGTGGGTGGAATATGTAGGGATTGTCCGCCGGATTCGCTACGTCCTCGTATGACTGCAACACGTGGGGATTCTCTTTAACCCATCCTAGTACTGTGGGGTGCACGCTGTTGTTGATCCCCCACTCGATCCACTCGTCAGCTGTGGGTTTACGCATACGTACACGTGTCACGCGGTCAGACTGGTGAGCTAGCAGCTCGTCACCTACACCCTCACCTGCTAGGTTAGTCGTAGCAAACACGATACTCCCCTCGGGTAACTTGTACTGGCCGACCATACGCTCCAGTATCACACGGGTTAGCGCAGCTTTTACCGCACGGTTAGCCTTGCCAAACTCGTCTAGCATAAGTAACACTGGCTTGCCGTGTTGGATGCCAAACTCCTCGTTAGGTGCGAACCTTACGTAGTCGGTGTCGTTGTCCTCCTTCATCTTAGGTATAGAGATGTCGCCCACATCTTTGTTAGTACAGTCAAAGTACATAGGTGTGTGCTCGGGCAGCTCGTCAGCTAGCATATGTAGCAGTGATGTCTTGCCTATGCCCATGTGACCCTCGATTAGTAGTGTCACGTTAGTACCGCGTGCAAGTATGGCATCTACGATCTGGTTGTGGTTCAGTGCGAATGTTTCTAAGTTCATGGTGGTTACCTCATTGGTCGTTATGGTAAGTTACTGACTATGGCTATAGCCGTTAGAACCAACCCAGCTAGTCCTGTGGCACACTGTAGTGCCACGCGTTGTATCCGTGCTTGTGCCTCCTCTACCTCGGCCCGTGCCTCGTTGAGCGCATCGACAATCTTGCCGTCACACTCTATGAGGAACGATATCTCTTGGGCGAGCATGGCAGCGGTCACCCACTCCGTCTTGTCGTGTGGTGCTCTCGGTGGTACTTTCTTCACAGGCCTGCCCAGTTTGCGTAGCTTGTACACGTGTCCCTGACACGCCGACTCGGTACGATCCAGTGATGCTGCGATAGTCTCGAATGTCTCACCTGCCTCGTACATATGTATCAGGGCGTGCTCGTCTCGTTTGCTCCATCTATTACCTTTACCTTTCATTGTGATTACCTCGTTGGTAGTTGTTGTATGTTATACAGTGTGTAACAGTTAAAAGTCTAAGCTAGGTAAACTAGCCATGATAGCGTCTATCGATTTCTTGGTATCGACACGTTGTGTCACGCTGTTACGTAGCGTATCTGTTGTTACACCACGCAGCGCACGCGCTAGCTCGAACGCTACACGTTTAATCTCGGGGTCGTTGGTGATGTTACATGCATTCATCAGCTCAACGGTGTCCTCGATGTTGGTAACAAGTGTGTCGTATATCTTTTTCTTCTTGCCGTTCTCGTCTGTCAGCTGTACTGACGCACGCTCAAGCAACGGACGCAGTCGTGTCCATATGTCATTAGTCGCTTGCTGTAGCCGCTCGGTCATCTGCTGTTCGTAGTGGTCACGCAGTTGTCGCTCAGCCTCATGTGATATGTCCACACGGAAATCACCTGCCGATGCGATAGGCATATAGTTTATGCGCACGTTGAACTTACTACGCAGCGAGTCGACACTGGGATACTCGTCACGGTTGAACAAGTCACCGAGCCGTAGGTGCACTCGGTTGATCTCCCACTCGTATGCGTCTAAGAAGTTAGTCACTAGCCGATTGAACTCGTACTGAAACGCTGTCATCTGCTTGTGATAGTCAAAGTATCGCGCTGTGGGTATGATTCTTAAGCCACTATCTGACCACGGCAGCGTCATGCTGTAGTGTGACGTACG
>Ga0209962_1000481_pt1 | contig 11389 bp, 17 predicted proteins | sample SalPonA_C_H2O_MG_FD_185722 | JGI IMG/M metagenome (GOLD analysis project Ga0209962, IMG submission 185722) | Water microbial communities from South San Francisco under conditions of wetland restoration - Salt Pond MetaG R2A_C_H2O_MG (SPAdes)... | ecosystem: Environmental > Aquatic > Non-marine... | reverse complement strand
CTGCGGCTTGTCATCGTAGGTGCTTTTCTTGGCGTTTATCTGCGGCATCTTCGTACCCTTACGTAAAGCATTGCGCTGCTTATGGCGCTCGCGTGGGCAGTAGCCTAAACGCTCCATCCACCGTCTGAATGACCGCTCACCTACGCCGTACTTCTTAGCTAAGTCGGTGGCGTTATTCTCTAGATCATCAATGTCGGCAATGATCTCTTCTCTGCGCTTGATGAAAATCTGTTCTATAGCATGTTGTCTAGCAGCGGTTCGGGCATTTTGTGAAGGAGGCTTTATGCTCATTGTTATACTTCCTCATCTATTGGTAATCCGGCCTCACGTAGTCGGTCATAGATCGACTCTTTGCGCTCTATAACTGCGCGCTTGGCTCCGTGTTCAGCAATTTCGATGATCCAATCGCTGCTCTTTCTACCTGCTAGGTAATTATCGCAATCCATCAGCATCCTAGAGATTGAGTCAAATTCTTTCTTATTCATCATTCAGCCTATGCGGTAAGTTGTTGTGGCGAACATACTCATCACGAACAAGCGCCGCTAACTCCGCGCTCTCGTAGTAACCTAAACTAATGCGGCGCTTTCGCCAGCTTATATAGGATTCCCAGTTTCTTTTACTGGAACTTTTGTACGCGCCAATGTACCCAGTTTTATTACTTCTTGTTATGTCTTGGTTGGCGCATTGAGTAGACGCATCAGCCCATCGGCAAGTGTTTTTAGAGTAGTGTTTTATACCGTCTATCCTATCCAAACTTTGCCCTTCTTCTGGTTCCCCCATATCGGCTATGAAGTTATCAAAAGACTCTAACCACCTTTCGCACACTGTTACCCCAGCCCCTCCATAACTTGAGTACCTAGTGTTGTTAGGGTTAGTACATCTAGCTTTCATATTTTTCCAAGCGTTGTATGCCGAGCTAGTCTTTTGATTTACCGAGTGTCCGTGTCTTGTATTTTTAGCTACGTTTAAGTCCTTAACCAAACAACCACAACTTTTACTGCGGCCACTTCGTAAGTGGCACTGAAGGACAGTTTTAACCACGCCACACTCGCATTTGCATAACCACTTAGCTTTGCTACCTGCGGTGATTTGCTCTAAAACAGTCCACCGACCTATAACCTGGTTAGTTAAATCAATCATCATCTATCACCTGGTCTTGATCGATTAAAACTAGGATGCGGTCTGCGGCCTCTTCTGGGATAACGAATACAAGCTTGCCGTCTATCCGCTCCCAGGTGCCGTGATCGACCATACAGTTTATGGCGTCATTGCAGCGCATCATCATCTCGAATTCTTTCTGTGTAAGACTGAACATTACAACAACCCCTCAACGTCTTTCGGGTGTTCGTTAATTAACTCAAGCAGCGTTTCAGTGTAGGTTGGCGCTAACCTTTCCACCTGCTCATCGCTTAATGAGTCCAGCAATGCCCCCGCTATAAACATCTGCGCGTGGCTTATCACCCCGCCGATGTTTAGCTCAAACAGCGCATATTTGATTTCGTATCTGCTCATCCCAAGTACCCCTCAAGCGCAGCAGCGAACAGCAGGAAGCCCAAGATGACCGTACCTGCGTACCAGATGTTATCAGTCATGCTTCAGCTCCTACGTGCAAGGTTAGAAGTTTAGCGGCGCTCTTGGGCATGTTGCGGTGTCCACCACGCCACGCGTAGACGGTTTGCATACCGACACAGCAGATTTCACTAAGTTGCTCGCATGAGATGTTGTGTTCAGCCATAAAGGCTTTGAGTTGTTCGGGTGACATATGACCTCCTTCGTTACATTGTCTAGTAGCTTAGGAGGTCATCGTTACATTGTCAACAAGGAATCCAAATTAATTGGTCCACACCCTGTCGAGCGATGGTGTAGTAGCCTTTGCGGCCATCGATGTTTAGGTGGAGGGTGTACGGGTGGTTCGGATCAAGCGCGAGCTGTTCGTCTGCGAAAGGTCCGTTTACGCAAGTGAAGAGTTTTTTATCGTACATTCTAGTTTCTCCTTTACGGTTTCTAATGAGTCAGCGGCAAAGGCAATGCCGCCAGCCTCGGTAATACGGTCTATCTGGTACTGCTGTAGTTTAGACACTGTGCGTAGCTTGCCTGGGGCTTTTACTTCGATAGCGACGAAACGCCCTTGGTAACACGCGACAATATCAGGTGTTCCGTTCTTGTTCGTTGTTATGGTTTTGACCGTCCAACAGCCGATGCTGTCTAGGTAATTAAGTATCTTCTTCTGTAATGCTTGCTCCGACATGTGCGTGCTTCCGATAGAGTTTTAAGGTGAAGTCCCTCTTACTCTTCAGTGTATCGTAAACAGCTTTGGATATACCCCCATCGGTTACTATGTGATGTACGACAGCCTTAGTAGCTCGCATGATGTTAGTAATGCGCTCCCTACGCTGGATGAACTTAGCGCCCGAATAGTCCGAGTTCACGATGACGAAGTGCTTCAGGTGCGACAAGTTAACCCCCTCTGCGTGGGCATTACTAGAGAATAGCTGAGCGTGCTTGAAGTACTGTTGTAGCTTAATCCGTGTCGATTTGAAGTGCGTCATGAGTCCTAAATCGGGAGAGTCCCCGAATTTCTTTAGGAGGTAGTCAACGACCTCATTGTTCGGTAGTGGTACGTAGTCATCACCTATTTTTAAAGCCCCGTACTCTATCTGGTGGACGGCTAACCGTTCACTGATGTCAGACTCGAAGGCGACTAGACTGCCCGCTATCGTTGTTACTTTGTGCTCCTTCACAGTCTCTATAAGTTGTTTGGTGTAGGGCTTAAGCGGCACTATATGTAACTCATCAGTCGCCTGGTGCTTGATGCCCGCCTGCTCCTGAGTCAGTGTGACGATGTACGGCCTTAAGAAGTCCACTATCTCCGGCTTCGCCTTCTTGTACGTCTCTTGCAGCCTGCCGTTGAGTCGTACTAGGTTGGGTATGCCCCACGCTCTGAAGAAGTCGTAGAAGCTCTTGTACTTCAGCGGTGTGTAGTCGGACAGTGAGAACTGGTAGTAGTAGCTCAGGTTCGTCTCAGCAGCGGGCGTGCCCGTCAGTAGCAGGACAGGCTTACCGCGTGTCTTAGCCCTCAAGTCCTTAAGGCGCTGGGTCGGCTTACCTGCTCTGCCTATGGTGTGGCTCTCATCCACAACCACTAGGTCGAAGCTAACGGGCGGTAGGTTCTTAACCTGCTCGTAGTTGACCACTGTGTAGTTCTTGACCGTCTCGACCTCCTCTAGCTCCGAGTACCACCCATCTATAGCCGCTTTCTTAGTGACTACTAGGATCATCTCGGCTTTAGACAGCTCAGCGACTCGGATAGCTGTTCGGGTCTTCCCTGTTCGGGGCAGCCCTGCGATCAGGCAGACGCCGCGCTGGCGGAGTACGCCGAGCGCCTTGTCTGATGTCGCTATCTGGTGCGGTAGGTAGCTACTCATTCTACGGCCTCAAACGGTGATTTAGGGACGCTCAGCGTCCAAGTAGGGTTGCCCACTTTCTTGTAGGCTTCCATATCCAGCTTCGCGTCTTTACACGCTTTGCTGTAATCGTATGAGGCACGCGGCTTGCTCTTAGTGAGCTTGTAGCCTTGCGCCTCGATCGAGTGCTCATTAGCGCGCTCCACCAGTTGAGTTTTGATCGCGTCCATTCGATCCTTCAGCTCATCTGCTTGGCGCTTAAGCCGCTCATACTCTTGGAAGAGGTTCACCACACTGCCGTCGTCTGAGAAGTCTATCTTCTCTGGGACAGGCATAGCGTCGAACGTCTCCCACGCCTCCTCTAGGGCGGGTATGAACTCAGCACGCGGATAGATAGGTGGGCTGACTGCGATCTCTTCTGCCTCTGGCGAGTAAGCGACCAGATAGCCGACGGTTGCGGGGGAACAGTAAAGTTGTTGCTGTACTTGGGCTTCGTAGTAAGTGGGCACTAACCCATCCTTCAATTCTTTGTACGTCTTGTCCGAAACTTTAAGCTCCACTAGGGTCTCGCCGTCGATACCGTCTAAGCTCGCCATATAGCTGCCGTTGACCCAGCACTGGTCCTCGAAGGTCAGGCTGAAGTGCTCGTTGGCGAGTTGGCGCACGGTATCCTCTAGCTCATGCCCTTGTCGCATTGCCTTAGAGTAGTACTGCTGTTTTAAACCCGCCTTGATGAGCTTGAAGTTCTCTTGGGTCTGGAACGGGCTGATGCCTAAGACAATAGCGGCCTCTGAGGCGGTACGGTATTGCTTACGCGCCTCTAGCCACTCCTCGCTGTTCTGGGTAAGGGGTAGTTGTTTCACTCTGCGTTCTCCAATACTGCGTGGATTACTTCTAAGCCTTCGCCAGTTATCATTAATCTCTGGCGAGGATACCCGTTGATAATCTCTGTTTTTAAAGGGAATAGGGATCGGTGAGCGGCAAACGCTCTAGTTTGCCCTGTAGATTGGTCTCTATACCAGTAACCGTAGTCGCTCATTACTTCCTTTAGGCGCTTCTCTTTTACTTCGACTAGCGCAGACACTTCCCGTATTCCGTATAGATTTGTTGTGTCTGTTAGCTGCTCAGCTAGTCGCACTTTAGGCGCGGCTAGGGCTAGCTGTTCTTGAGCATCGGCCCACGCTCTAGCAGCAGCTACAGGGTCAGAGAAGTCAGGTAAATTGTTGCGCTGGGCTTCTAGCTCTTTTATGCGATCTAACATGCGCTTGCGCATTTGCACGCTGAAACCAGAGGCGAGTAAAATAGTCTCCTCTTTAGGTAGCCTGTATTCGTCACCTTCGCTGAAGTCAGCCAACCTGTACCCCAACTCAGCAAGCATAGTGCGAGCGGCTAAGCGAACTGTGTAAACAGACTCCCCGACAAGCTTTGCTATCTCGGTGGTGGTCATGGTTATTTCGTTAGTTAGTAGTTTCATACTGCGTCTCCCATTACATATAGGCAGTTCTCTAGTGAGTCTGCGTCCTTCCAGTTGTGCGCGACTGCAACATCGACAGGCATCTCTATGCCGTGTTTATCGAACGGTGCTCTGTCCCACGCGTACTTCATACCGTCGTAGACGACCTGGCACGCGGCCTTGTAAAGAGACGGTACGTTCGGAGCTTCTACTAAGTAGGAGTCATGCACGAAGTTGATGAGCTTAGCCCCTTCGGGTAGGTGCTCTAGGATGTAGTGCAGGGCTATGCGAGCAACTTCAGCGCCAGCCCCTTGGTTCTCTATAGAGAGGTGGTCGGTGAAGCGGTGACTGACATACGGGCGACCGTGAGGTGTGCGGTGCGGTATGCCCATCTCGTGACGGGTTGAGCCTTGTCGCTGCCACTGGGCGATGCCTGCGAAGGCGGCTAGCCAGTTGCTCTTGTGCTTCTTAACCTCATGCTCAGGGAGCTTTATGCCCGTCTGTGTCAGTAGCATCTGAGAGACGGTAGCGGCCCCTGCGCCATAGTTGAGGCTGAAGTTGAACACCTTCGCTATCTGGCGTTGGGTCTTAGTGAACTCGGCCCCAAAGAGCTGGTTAGCCGAGTAGTCATGTAGGTCAGCACCCTCTTTAAACAGGCGGCACATAGTCTCGTCGCCAGTGATCGCCGCGATGGTGCGTAGCTCTAGCTGAGCGAAGTCAGCGGATATAATGACGCGGTTATGGGAGCCTATGAACCGCTTCGTGTCTCTGGGTAGGTTCTGTAGGTTCTCTTTGGATGACGTAAACCTGCCGGACCTTGCGGCGGGTTGAAGCGTCCCGTAAAAACGGGGCGAGGCTTTAAGCTTCTGTAGGAAGTTGAGGTACTTAAGCAGTCCCCTGACCTCCCTGATCTGTTTCGCCAGGGTGTTACCCTCCGCTTCTAACTCCGCCAGTTCTCTGTCGCCGCTGGATCGGATGCCGAGGGCTTCTGTTACCTGCTTCGGGCTGTTCGGGTTGAGCGGCGCGATTAGGGAGCGTATGCGGTAGGCTTGCGAGTCTACCTTATCTATCTCCTCAGCGACCTCATCATGCAGGATGGGGAGCCCTTGGCTCTGCACAGTCAGTCCGGCTATGATCGACTTCTTATCGAAGACGTAGACAGCCTTGAGGTGCTTAGGGAAACGGCGCATCAGTGACTCGTAGATAGTGGGGAGTATGTCTACGTCTATCTGGGCATACTCTAGCTGCTCTTCGGTCAGCTCAGCCGTTCCCCACTTAGTCTTCTGTAGCCGCTTCTTATCGTGGTTCTCGTACACGTCCCTGCCGTATATGCGCTTCGCTACAACATCGAGAGAGTGGTACTCCTCTTTGTAATTCACGATGCGGTCTATATAGAGAGTGTCGTCGAAATGGTTGGGCGACTTCGGGATGTATTTGAGGAATGCGAAGTCGAAACTAAGGTTGTGCCCAACGATGATGTCAGCACTGTCTAACAGGGCGTGAACTTCGTGTAACGTAGGGCTTTGGATGAGTTGGGTGGGCTGGTTGTCTATCTTGTACTGGAACAGTGCCAGCTTATCGGTGTGCGGGCATAAGCCTGTCGTTTCGCAGTCAATGTACATAATCATGCTTTACCCTCCCAAATCTTAACGCATCTAGCGGATTGTCTATTTTTGGTTATGGAATTAATCTCAGACTTAGTTAGGATTTCTCTAACGTATTTTCCGACTGCTTTCCTGTCGCACCCATAACGGGCAGCTATTTCAGCGTAGTTGAACAACCCAGATAAAAAATCAGCTAGTATGTTGGCTCTAATAAGGGCGTTGTACCTCGGCCCGAAAACGCGCCCTTCGTTATTTTTGTTACCTTTTTTGTGGTAGCTCATATGACAATCACGGCACCAAGCCACCAAGTTAGTTAAATCTTGGTTGTGCTTGTTGTGATCTAAATGGTGTATCTGAAGATTGTTAGGTGATCCGCATAAACCACAAACGCTACCTAAGTAGTCTATTAAAGCGGGTTTACAGCTAGGGTGAAGTACGCCCTTATGGGGGCCTTTTGTGTATGTCTTAATCATCTTAGTTGTCTCCGGCGCTTTTGGAGAGAGCGCCATAACTCTATCTGGGGGTCTTTAGATGTCTTGCGCGACGAAGCCGTCTGAGTCTTCAGTACCCTCGAAGTCGCCCTCTTGTGCCGCGAACGAGGACCCACCCTCGTACTTAACAAGCTTGAGAAGTTGGATAGCGTCTAGGTAAAGGGTGACGCCGCGTGCGGCTACGCCAGCGTCATAGACCGCCGCCATACCAGAGACACAGCCTCTAGAGCCGTTACCGATACGGTCTGAGAGCTGTACCTTCTGGGCTTTGGCGTTGTAGACTGCGATCTCTTTCGGGTCGCCTGATGGGTAGACTGTCTTAGTCTTGAAGGTGAAGACGATATCGCCGTCCTTCTCACGGTAGCCCATCGACTTCGGTGCTTTCGCGCCTTTGGGTCGGTGCTCTTCCCACAGCTCATCGAGCTTTTCAATGAGAGGCGCAGCATCCTCTGGTGTCAAAACAAGGTCAACGGTGTAAATAGCGTTGCCGTTTAGGTCGCGCTTACCTTCGCCTGAGATGTATGCCCAGTTGATAGTACCTGCTGGTGTTACGAGATTCATTTTCGACATTGTGTCAGTCCTTTTGGTTAGTTGTGTGTCTTGCGACAAGATGAATACTAGGCTAGTATCTGGCTCGTTGTCAAACAAAAATTAACTGGAGTAAACAATGAACGTAAAAAGACTGTTAAGGGAGAGCTACGGAGAGGCTGACCATAACGCAACGATTGCTTTCAGGCTGTCCGGAGCACAGAAAGAGGAGTTCGTGGCGCTATGTAATGAGCACAACATCTCTATAGGTCGGCTGATGCGGGCGCTGGTTCGGGAGTTCATGGAGGAGATGACGGATGCTTAAGTTCAGTGCCTCTAGGGGCGATGGGGGCAAGAAGTACTACAAGAACTTCTTCGAAGAGCGTGAAGAGATGTCGAACATGGGGCATTACCTACGTAAGTACGCTATCTCTTCGTATCTCTATGGGGCGGGTGAGACTGAGACGGACCCTATAGAGAAGTGTGAGGGGCATCGTGCCTGGCGTTCGGTGGTTGGGTACGGGAATGTGCTGCTGTTCGACTTCGACTCTAAGGTGGTGCCTGTGACCTTCGAGATGCTGGTGGAGAAGTTCAAGGGCGTCTCTAGCTACATCGCACCAAGCAAGTCTTGGTCGGAGGATGTGGAGAAGTACCACGTGGTTGTCGAGCTGTCTGAGGATGTACCAGCTACGCGGGAGGGGTTTAAGACGCTGTATAGGGCGGTTGCCCAGTGGCTCGGCATTGAAGGGTTATACGACGCTACGATGGAGTCCGCCACACAGCAGATGTCCCCTCACGGTCTACAAGAGCCGTTGGAGATGCACATTAAGGGTGATGCTATCGATGTCGACACTGTACTCGCCGTTTTTAAACCCCTAGCGGATCAGGTGTCGAGCAAGACATTCGGCGGTGCTGTAGAGGATGACACTGAGTTCACGCTTAGCCGCACGGGTGAGACGGTTAGCGTACGGCAGATGATCGCACTCGTGGACAAGGCTGGAAAGCAGCGCGTCCATTGTCTAGCAGGCTACGAGCATGACGGGCGACGCGACACAGCGTTCGTTAATGCCAATGAGGGCGGCTACATCTATGCGTGCTCAGGTGGGCGCTGTCAGCACACGCTATCGTTACCTGTTAATCCGTTTAGGGCGCAAGCGGTTGAGACGGTGGTAGAGAGCCGCGCAGAGACGTTGATGGATATTATCGCTGAGCATCCTTACGCGGGGCGGGTGTACTCAAAGGAGAAGCCTAACGCTGGGGACTACGAGAACGCACTTAACTATGGGCTGTCGGTTGTTCGAGAGCGTGAAGGAGTGAGCGTTGTTGAGGGTACGTTGAGAGTATTCGATGGAGTCTACTGGCGTGAGGTGTTTAGGCATAAAGAAGAGCTATACAACTATTTAAAGGAGGCGATGATAGAGGCAGGGTTCTTCGGTAGAGCGCATTTGCACAGCGCGTTGAACAACGCCTTTAACGTCTACAAGAATCTGGCTCCTGTACGTGAGCTAGGCGAGCCTGGTAACTACTTGAACCTACAGAACTGTGTGCTTGAGATAGCGTCAGATGGGGTTAGACAACACGCACATGCTGCTGAGTACTTGTTCACCTCTGTACTGCCATATGACTACGATCCTTCAGCTAAAGCCCCTACATGGGAGATGGTGGTCGATCGAGTTATGTGCGGTGATAAGGATACAAAGGAAGCGTTCCAGCAGGCTTTGGGATACCTGCTGTTACGCCAATTTAACCTAGAGAAGATGGTCTGCTTCGTAGGTGAGGGAGAGAACGGTAAGTCTACCATCTTACGCGTGCTGAAGAAACTTGTGGGGCGTACAGGGTATGCCGCGCAGCCTATTCAAGTGCTACTTAAGAACAGCGGCGAAGGGCAGTACGCGAAGGCGCAGCTTAGCGGTAAGTTGATCAACATCACCAACGAGCTCACACCCGCCTCCCTAGAGGCTGACGCCTTCAAGGACTTAATATCGGGCGAGGACATCATTGCCCGTAACATCTACGAGGCTCCCTTTGTGTTGCGTACCGTCCCTAAGCAGCTCGTGGCGATGAACACGACGGACTCCCTGATCAAAGAGCGCACCCACGGCTTTATGCGCCGTCTACATCTCATACCGTTTAACTACACCCTCAAGGCCGAGCACAAAGACCCTAAGCTAGATAGCAAGCTCGACGCAGAGCTGTCAGGCATCCTTAACTGGATACTAGAGGGCGCACGCGCCGTCATAGCGTCAGGTAAGCTCAAAGAGTCGTTAGCGATGCGTAGGCTGTTTGAGGACGTTAAGCGCGATGCGAATCCAGTGCAGCAGTTTATGGAAGAGTGCTTAGTCGTTTTGCGTGATGTTGGGTATGACGACGACATTTTGAGCGGTCCTGAACTGTACGAAAAATACCGCCAGTTTGCAGAGGAGAATAAGTACTTTGTACTCGGTCGGAACAAATTTCTTGGGGAGCTAAAGAGGGTTGGAGTACAGCAGATAGACACTACTCGCACTTTTGAGGGCCGTCCCACTCGAAGATTCAGAGGGTACGCGTGTACTTGGTTGAGAGAAGAGGTTAAAGAAGAGACTAAAAAAGAGGGGTTCACCGCTGTTTAGTTTTAAAAGTGGGGTAAGAAAAGTACTTATAAATCAATAAGTTTCCTTATTACCCCTATTACCCTTATTAATATTTATAAAGTTATAGTGTTAAATTAGAAAAGAGTAAAAACATAAAGTGTAATTTTGTATATATATAATCAAGCTCAAAAAAGTGCAGAAAAGGGGGTACGCGGAAATGGACCTAACAATCGAGTTCATGTTCAGAGGTGAGTTGTGTATCGCGTTCGTCGATATAGACGGCATTTACAAGGTCATAGACTCAAACGGTGATGACCACCTAGCCCTCACTCAAGAGGTATTGGACGAAGTGTACGTCTTAGCGCAAAGTGTATGGATGGACGAGTGCGCGGATTTTGAGGCACCTGATCACGTTTTTTAAACCTGGAGGGGGTTATGGACATACGAATAGGCACTAACGCAGCGGACGTTGCTAAGGCGATGCGCTCAGCAGGCGACAGACAGATAAAGTTCGCCCTATCGAATACGGTGAACGATCTCGCGTTCGATGCCCAACGTAGGCATAAGAACTACACGAACCAAGTGTTCGACCGTCCAACGCGATGGACGCAGAACGCAACCCGCGTATGGAAGTCCACCTACCGATCACCGAGCAACATGCGCTACCTAGCTGCGTGGGTCGGTTTAAACCCCGAGGGAGGTAAGGGCGGCAACACACCTCTCCAGTACCTCAGAGCACAGGCAACGGGCGGTCAGCGTAAGGACAAGCGATACGAGGTGATGCTGAAGCGTAAAGGCATACTACCCTCCAACATGCAGACTATCGTGATGCCGAAGTACCAAGACCGCTACGGCAACATCCGTGGCTCACTGGTGGTTAAGATACTCTCTTACGTCAGGGCGTTCAGTGAGGTGGGTTACAACATGAACCGTCCTTACGTACCGAGCGGCGCGAAGGGCATTACCAAAACAGCCTTGAGGGCTGCTTCGCGTACCAAAGCGGCTATGGATAAAAACGCTGACACCTACTTCGTGATGAAGAGTGCTAACTCGTTCGGTCGAGGTCCGTCTGAAGGTGTCGGTATCGCACGACGCTATGCCAACGGAAAGGTCGAGCCGATCCTGATGTTCGTCGTAAAGCCTACCTACCAGAAGCGATACGACTTGAAGGATCAGGTCATGCGCAGCGTGAAGCGCGACTGGTTCAAGCGTTGGAAGACCAACTACGCCAAAGCGGTTGCGGGTATGAAGGTCAAGGGGCAGAAAGTTACCTACGGAAAAATCCGATTTTGACGCGCAATTTTTTAAACCCCCAGGGGGTCTAGCAGAAGGCCCTTTG
>Ga0209962_1000479_pt1 | contig 11446 bp, 8 predicted proteins | sample SalPonA_C_H2O_MG_FD_185722 | JGI IMG/M metagenome (GOLD analysis project Ga0209962, IMG submission 185722) | Water microbial communities from South San Francisco under conditions of wetland restoration - Salt Pond MetaG R2A_C_H2O_MG (SPAdes)... | ecosystem: Environmental > Aquatic > Non-marine... | reverse complement strand
TCATCCACAGACGCAGTTGGTGGGTAGCATGGAGGAAGCTGTCGCTTTGGCGGCTAAGCTGGCGAGCGCGGGCGATCTGGTGCTCCTATCGCCGGCCTGTGCCAGTTTCGATATGTACTCCGGCTTCGAAGCACGCGGTAACCACTTTATAGATCTGGTGGAGGCGCTCTGATGAAACGGGTCACTCTGCCGCTATCGAAGGTGAACGAACCAGCCCTGATGCGCCTGCCTCAGGGCACTCTGCCGTTTGACCCTTGGATGATCGCCAGTATGTTGGCGCTTATGCTCACCGGTTTTGTGATGATCTCATCAGCCTCTATGGATGTGGCGTCAGACAACTTCGGCGGCCCCTTTTTCTTCATCTTCCGTCACGGGCTGTTTGTTGTACTTGCGCTTATTGCCGCGGCCATTCTGGTTAGAATCCCGATGCGGCTCTGGGAGCGCTCTTCGGTCTTTCTGCTGTTTGCGGGACTGGCATTGATTATTATCGTGCTTATACCGGGGATTGGACGCGAGGTTAATGGTAGCCGTCGTTGGATCGGTTTAGGGAGCTTCAACCTGCAGGCATCGGAGATCGCCAAGCTCTGTATGGTGATGTTTATATCCGGCTATCTTGTGCGTCGTCTGCATGAAGTGCGCTCCAGTTGGAGGGGGGTAATCAAACCTGCTGTACCACTCGCCTTCTATGTATTTGCCCTCTATCTAGAGCCCGACTACGGCGCCATTGTGGTGCTAACTGCTACGGTGATGGGGATGATATTCCTCGGTGGGATGAAGCCACTGCAGTTGGTGACGCTGGTGACTATCGTATCGACGCTGGTAGGGGCGATGGCGTTGGCGCAGCCCTACCGTCTGGCGCGTCTCAAATCTTTCGCTGACCCCTGGGCAGATCCTTACGGGGCTGGGTATCAGCTCTCGCAGGCGCAGATCGCCTTCGGTCGAGGTGATTGGTTTGGTGCTGGCTTAGGTAACTCGGTACAGAAGCTTTTCTACCTTCCCGAAGCGCATACGGACTTTGTCTACTCCGTCTTGGCTGAAGAGTTAGGCCTGTTCGGCGCGCTGGTGGTGGTTGCTCTTTATGTTGTGCTAATTGCTCGTATCTTCCTGATTGGCCGGCAAGCCGAACGTCAACGTCAGTTCTTTATGGGGTATGTCGCCTACGGCTTCGGTTTTATTCTGGCGGGTCAGGCGCTAATCAATATTGGCGTAAACGTAGGTGCACTCCCAACCAAGGGGCTAACGCTGCCGCTCATGAGTTACGGCGGCTCCTCGCTGTTAGTCTGTGCTGGTATGATCGCGATTGTTCAGCGCATCGACCTTGAGCTCAAGCGCCAACGCCTGGGTATTAAGAGTGCGCCAAGTCGAATTGCGCTGCTCTGGGCGCGTCTTGTCACCAAATCTGCCGCTGCGCAGGAGAGGGCCGCATGAGCCGGGTTCTGGTAATGGCGGGCGGCACCGGCGGGCATGTCTTTCCCGCGCTTGCTGTGGCCGATCTACTGAGAAGTCAGGGACATGAGATTGAGTGGCTCGGTACGGCGCAGCGTATCGAAGCTCGCGTGGTGCCTGAGGCGGGCATTAAGCTCAGCACTATCTCGGTAGAGGGTGTGCGCGGTAAATCTAAACTGAGCCTACTGCTGGCACCGTTTAAGATGGTTAAAGCGGTGATGCAAGCGCGCTCAGTTGTACAGCGCTTCAAGCCTGATGTGGTGTTGGGGATGGGCGGTTTTGCTTCAGGGCCCGGCGCTCTCGCTGCCTACCTGCAGGGTTGCCCGCTGGTAATTCACGAGCAGAATGCCATTGCTGGTGTCACCAATACCCAGTCGCGTCGCTTTGCTCGCCGCGTACTACAAGCTTTTCCCGATGCCTTTAAAACAGGCCTGCAGGGCGAGGTAGTTGGCAATCCTATTCGGGGCCCAATTCTTAACCTTGCGCCACCTGCAGAGCGCTTTGCTGAGCGCCAAGGCAAACTGCGTCTTTTAGTGGTTGGCGGTAGCCTTGGTGCTCTAGCTATTAACGAACTCTTGCCGCAAGCGTTGGCATTGCTGCCAGAAGAGGAGCGCCCCGAGGTTATCCACCAGACTGGTGAGAAGCACCTCGCAGTGACGCAAAATGCATACGTTCAAACCGGTGTGAAGGCTCAGGTTCTCCCCTTTATTGAGCAGATGGATGAGGCGTACAGCTGGGCAGATTTGGTAATATGTCGCGCCGGCGCTTTGACAGTGTCAGAGATAGCCATCGCCGGTGTCGCTGCGCTCTTCGTTCCCTTCCCCCACGCGGTCGACGACCATCAGACAGCCAATGCCCGTTACCTTGTAAATGCCGGCGCTGCTGACCTGATAGCACAGAGAGATTTAACAGCCGAGCGCCTGCTCGACTGGCTCAAACAACACAATTCACGTGAACAGCTGCTCGCTATGGCTGAGCGCGCGCGTGAGCAGGGGCGCCCCGATGCCGGGCAGCGCGTCGCAGATATTTGCTTGGAGGTTTGCCGTGAGTCCTAAAGCCGGCCATCGTCGTGATTATGAAGTGCCAGAGATGCGCCGCATCCGTGCTATCCATTTTGTTGGAATTGGCGGCGTCGGCATGTGTGGCATCGCCGAGGTATTGCTGAACCAAGGGTATGAGATCTCAGGTTCCGACATTCGCCACTCCGCAGTCACCGAACGCTTGCGTGACCTGGGGGCGCGAATCTTTATTGGGCACGAAGGCAGTAACGTTGAGAGTGCGGATGTAGTCGTCACCTCTACAGCGGTAACCAAGGCGAACCCCGAAGTAGAACGCGCACTGGAGCTGCGTCTGCCGATTGTTCGCCGCGCAGAGATGCTGGCAGAGCTGATGCGCTACCGTCACGGTATTGCGGTAGCCGGTACGCACGGTAAAACCACAACCACAAGCTTGGTTGCCTCAATTCTGGCTGAAGCCAATATGGATCCCACCTACGTCATCGGCGGGCGCCTTACGAGTGCCGGTACCAACGCCAAGCTTGGCGGAAGCCGCTACCTGGTAGCAGAGGCCGATGAGTCGGACGCCTCATTCCTGCATCTGCAGCCAATGGTCGCCATTGTTACCAATATCGATGCGGACCACATGGAAACCTACGAGGGTGATTTCGGTAAGCTCAAGCAGACCTTTATCCGCTTCCTACAGAATCTACCCTTCTATGGATTGGCTGTTGTCTGCTCGGATGATGAGGTGGTCTCGGAACTTATTCCTGATGTGGGCCGCCCGGTTCTCACTTACGGTTTCAATGAGGGCGCTGATTTTCGCGCTGTCGATCTGCGTCAAACCGGCCTGCAGAGCCACTTTCGGGTGATTCGCCCTGCTGGGCTATCTGACCTTAACGTGACGCTCAATATGCCGGGTCGTCATAACGTACTTAACGCCCTTGCCGCTATCGCTGTAGCGACCGATGAAGAGCTCGATGACGGCGCTATCTGTCGCGCACTAGAGCAGTTCCAGGGCGTCGGACGCCGCTTTCAGGTGCTTGGCGAACTGCCGCTAGATGAGGGCAGCGTAACGCTAGTTGATGACTACGGTCACCATCCAACAGAGGTTCAAGCGGTTATTCGTGCTGTGCAGGAGGGTTGGCCCGGTCGTCGTATGGTGATGGTCTATCAGCCACACCGTTATACGCGTACACGTGACCTCTACGAAGATTTCGTCAATGTACTGCAGTCTGCCGATCAGCTGCTGCTGCTGGATGTCTACGCAGCAGGTGAAGAGCCTATTCCCGGCGCTGACAGTCGCTCTATCTGCCGCAGTCTGCGTCAACGTGGCAAAGAGCCGATCTTTATTGAATCAGAGGCGAGCATAGCCAGCGTGTTACGCCAGGTACTGCAGCCCGGGGATCTGCTACTGACACAGGGCGCGGGCAACATCACCACGCTGGCACATCAGCTGCGAGAGAACTGGCAGAGCCTGCAGGAGAGCGAGAGATGAGCATGGATGTTCAGCATTTCGGCCGTGTAGCAGTTGTTATGGGCGGAACCTCTGCTGAGCGCGAGGTGTCGCTAAGCAGTGGTGCCGAGGTTCTCAAAGGGCTGCTTGAGGCGGGCGTTGACGCTTTCGCTATTGACCTCGGTGCAGAGGGTGCAAATCCACTGCAGCAACTGCTGCATGCAGAGTTTGATCGCGCGTTTCTTATTGTCCACGGCCCGGGTGGAGAGGATGGTCTGCTACAGGCCGCCTTGGAGATGCTGGGTAAACCTTATACCGGTAGCGGTGTCGCCTCATCGGCAATCGGTATGGATAAACTGCGCACCAAGCAGGTGTGGATCGGTGCGGGCCTGCCGACGCCAAAATTTGCTGTTCTCAACGACCACTCGGATTTAGCCGCGGTGGCTCAGGCGCTAGGCTTTCCGATGATGATTAAACCTGCACATGAGGGTTCGAGCATCGGTATGAGTCGCGTGACCAGCGCGGAAGAGCTGCGCCTAGCCTATGCCGAAGCTGCGCGATACGACTCAAGCGTTATCGCTGAGCAGTGGATCAGCGGTCCTGAATTTACCGTTGCAGTCCTCAATGGAGAAGCGCTTCCAGTTATCCGTCTTGAGACCCCACACGCCTTCTACGATTTCAACGCCAAGTACCAAGCTAACGACACGCGCTATGAGTTCGATACGGGGCTCAGTGATGAGCGGGTTAAACAGATGCAGCAACTGGTGGTAGACGCCTTTGATGCGTTGGGCTGCTGCGGCTGGGGACGCGTCGACCTTATGCTCGATAGCAATGGTCAGTTCCAGCTGCTTGAGGTGAATACAGCGCCAGGTATGACCGATCACTCGTTAGTGCCCATGGCCGCGAAGCGTCAGGGTATGAGCTTTAGTGAGTTGGTGGTCGAGATCCTCAGAGGGACCTGCTGATGACCATTTCGTTGCCTTGGAGCCGCAAAGATCAGGCGCGCATTGAACCTCTGGTGGAGGTGGATGCCAACCTGCTATTTGAATCGACTGAGGTCGAGGTTGAGGCCCAAGTGCAGCAAGAGAGCGAATGGATCTGGCGTCCGCTCTTTATTCTGACACTGGCTGGCGTCGTGCTGGCGCTCTGGTACGCGGGCATCCGTGAGTATGTCAGCTGGATTGATCGCCAGATTGGCTATGTTGCTGTTGAGGGGGCGACACGCCATATCGATAAAAGTGCGGTAGAGCAGGGGCTCTGGCGTGAGATCAACGCACCGCTGCTGGATATCGATCTGCAGCAGTTACATGAAAGCCTGGTAACTCAGCCATGGATCAACGAAGCATCTATCAAACGCAGCTGGCCGGCGGCGCTAGAAGTTGAGCTGACAGAGGAGGTGCCAGTGGCACGTTGGGGCGGCCGCGGACTGCTGAATCATGAGGGTGATATCTTCTGGCCCGAGCTCAAGCCCGAGTACGCTTCGCTACCGCGCTTGAATGGCCCCGCTCATGAAACGGTTCGCATCATGCAGCAGTTTCACGATCTGAGTCAGCTCTTTAGTCGCAGCGGCTTGCGAATAATCGGCCTCGACCTAGAGGCGCGCGGCGCTTGGAATATCGAGTTAGACAACGGCATCCATATTATCGCTGGGCGCGAAGAGCTCATGCCCAGACTACGCCGTTTTCTGGATGTCTACGCGGCACAGCTAGCAGACAGAGCTGATGAGGTTGTTGAAGTGGATATCCGCTACACCAACGGTGTGGCTGTGCGTTGGCGCGAAACGTCTGAAAACTCGGCGGATAAGAAAAAATAATTTTTAAGACTGGGCTGGTAGACGCAGAAGCTACCACTCGAACAGTAAATCACTGGTGCTACAAATTTTGGGGGTAGCACCAGAAGGGGGTAGAAATGTTCCAACTTGTTGAAGAGATTCAATCCGGGGCGCGTATTAAAGTTGTAGGTGTCGGCGGCGGCGGCGGTAACGCCGTTGAGCATATGCTTAGCAATGCCTTGGAAGGTGTAGAGTTTCTCTGCACCAATACCGATGCGCAGGCGTTACAGCGCCTCAGCGCTGGCACAGTGCTACATCTCGGTACCGATCTGACTAAGGGCCTGGGTGCCGGTGCAAACCCAGAAGTGGGTCGTCAAGCGGCTATCGAGAACCGCGACCTGCTGCGTGAACAACTCAAGGGGGCAGACCTGGTCTTTATCACCGCTGGTATGGGGGGCGGCACCGGTACAGGTGCAGCGCCAATTATTGCCGAGCTAGCGCGTGAAGCGGGTGCTCTGACGGTTGCAGTGGTAACACGCCCGTTCAAGTTTGAGGGTAAAAAGCGTACCGCTGTCGCTGAAGCGGGTATCGAAGAGCTGCGTCAGTCAGTTGATTCACTCATCATTCTGCCTAACGATAAGCTGGTGCCAGTGCTGGGTCGCAAGACCTCCCTGATGGATGCCTTCGGTGTTGCCAACGACGTGCTCAAGGGCGCCGTTCAGGGTATTGCAGACCTAATCACCAACCCCGGCATGATCAACGTCGACTTTGCCGATGTGCGTACAGTGATGGCTGAGATGGGTATGGCGATGATGGGTACCGGGCTGGCAACCGGGGATGAGCGTGCAGTTGAGGCGGCTGAGCAGGCAGTTAATAGTCCACTGCTGGAAGATGTTTGTCTCAAAGGAGCAAAAGGCATTCTGGTTAACGTAGCCGCAGGTGAAGACCTAAGCCTGGGTGAGTTCTCTGCAGTCGGTGAGATTGTTCAGGAGTACGCCGCTGATGATGCCACGGTTGTCATTGGCACGGCTATCGACCCGTCGCTTGGCGAGCAGATCAAAGTGACCGTGGTTGCCACTGGCTTGGACCGCGCAAAGCTCGTCGAGCAGGTACCTGAAGTGGCAGAGTCTCCAGTTCTCGTTAGCACTCCTGCGGTGAGTACTGCAGCAGCAAAGCCGACTGCTGAGCTAGACCTCACAAAAATAGAGCTGCCAGAGATCCTTACACGCGATCGCAAGGAGGCGCTGTTGGGCCGCCCGCAGCAAGAAAAAGCGACTCTGGATCTGCACGAACTGGATATTCCGACCTTCGCGCGTCGCTGAACTGAAACTGAATAAACTCGGGATTAACCCTGCCGGTCACTGTTATCGAGCAGGGTTTTGCTTTATCATTGCAGGATTATTAAGACTTAAGTTTGGTATCCGCTTCGAATGATCAAGCAACGTACGCTCAAAAATAGCATCAAAGCGACTGGTATAGGCCTGCACTCTGGCCAGAAGGTCTATTTGACGCTGCGCCCTGCGCCGGTTAACACCGGTATTATCTTCCGCCGTGTAGATCTCGATCCAGTTGTCGAAATCCCTGCGCTGGCGCTCAATGTTGCTGATACAACGCTCTCTACAAACATTGCTAAAGATGGTGTGCGTGTTGCCACAATCGAACACCTGCTCTCTGCATTGGCTGGCCTAGGCATCGACAACGCCTACATCGAGTTGAGTGCCGAAGAGGTGCCAATCATGGATGGCAGTGCTGCGCCGTTCGTCTTCCTAGTTCAGTCAGCCGGTATTGATGAGCAGGATGCACCTAAGCAGTTTATCCGTATCAAGAAAGAGGTTCGTGTCGAGGCGGACGGTAAGGCGGCGATCTTTAGACCCTTTGATGGCTTTAAAGTGGGCTTCCAGATTGAGTTCGACCATCCAGCCTTCAAAGAGCGCACCATGGAAGCGGCTTTAGACTTCTCTAGCACCTCATTTGTGAAAGAGGTCGCACGGGCCCGTACCTTCGGTTTTATGCGCGATATCGAATACCTGCGTTCACAGAACCTAGCACTGGGTGGCAGTTTTGATAATGCAATCGTAGTCGATGACTACCGCATCCTTAACGATGACGGCTTGCGTTACGAAGATGAGTTCGTAAAGCACAAGATTCTTGATGCCGTGGGAGATCTCTATCTGCTGGGTAAGAGCCTGATTGGTGAGTTTTACGGACATAAGTCAGGGCATTTCCTCAATAACCGTCTGCTGCGCACGCTGCTGGCGGACGAGTCTGCTTACGAAATTGTCACCTTCGAAACAGACGAGCACAAGGCGCCAATCTCTTATCAGCGCCCCGCTGCGGCTGTTTAAAACCGCCAGTTGTGGTATAAAACAGGGCCTCGTTATACGGGCCCTGTTTTTGTTTGCGAGCTTCTCTTTAAGATCGCTTCAAGAGAGAGCACCAGGCAGAACACAGACTGAATACAATGTCTTAGGTGCGGATGATTTTTAAGTGATGGTTGATTTGTCACTTCGCCGCCCCCAATAACTTAAAAATTGATTTCTCTTAGATGACCAAACCATGCTGACAAATATTCTTAAAAAACTCTTCGGTAGCAAAAACGATCGTGAACTTAAACGCATGGGGAAGGTCGTAAAACTAATCAACGAACTCGAGCCCAGCTTAGAAGCACTCAGCGATGAGGAGCTCAAAGGTAAGACACTTGAGTTCCGCGAGCGCTTGGAGCAGGGCGAAGATCTGGACAAGATCCTGCCAGAGGCCTTTGCAGCTTGTCGTGAAGCCTCTAAGCGCGTGATGGGCATGCGCCACTTCGATGTACAGCTGATCGGTGGTATGACACTGCACGAAGGCAAGGTTGCCGAGATGCGCACAGGTGAGGGTAAAACGTTGGTAGCAACGCTTGCTGTCTACCTCAACGCGCTGACCGCTAAGGGCGTCCATGTCGTTACCGTAAACGACTACCTTGCTAGCCGCGACGCCGAGTGGATGCGTCCGCTCTATGAGTCACTGGGTCTAACCGTAGGTGTGGTGGTTTCAGGTCAGGATGGAGAAACCAAACGTGCTGCCTACAACTGCGACATTACTTACGGTACCAACAACGAGTTCGGTTTCGACTACCTACGCGACAACATGGCGTTCAGCATCAATGATAAGGTGCAGCGCGACTTCAACTTTGCCGTCGTCGATGAGGTGGACTCTATCCTCATCGATGAGGCGCGTACGCCGCTGATTATCTCAGGCCCGGCTGAAGATAGCTCCGAGACCTACCGCAAGATCAACACCATCATCCCTCAACTGACACAGTTTGAAGGTGAGATCGATGTTAAAGACACCACTCAGGTGATTAACGAAGATTTCCATATGGATGAGAAGAACCGCACTATCGAGCTGACCGAAGCGGGTCACGAGAAGGTAGAGGGGCTACTGATTGAGCTGGGTGTGCTGGAGGAGGGCGATAGCCTCTACGCTCCTGCAAACCTCGCGCTGCTGCACCATGTATTGGCTGGACTGCGCGCGCACTACCTCTTTGTGAAGGATCGCGACTACATCGTGCAGAATGGTCAGGTTGTCATCGTTGATGAGCACACGGGGCGTATTATGTCGGGCCGTCGCTGGTCTGATGGCTTGCACCAAGCGGTAGAGGCGAAAGAGGGTGTAACCATTCAGCAGGAGAGCCAGACGCTCGCTTCCACCACCTTCCAGAACTACTTCCGTCTCTACAACAAGCTCTCCGGTATGACCGGTACGGCTGATACTGAAGCGTTCGAATTACGTCAGATCTACGGTTTGGATGTTGTGGTTATCCCGACTAACCGCGAGATTGCGCGTATCGACTACAACGACTTGGTCTACCTCTCGATTGAAGATAAGTACCAGGCGATCGTAAAAGAGATTCAGCACTGCCAAGAGCAGGGGCGTCCGGTGCTTGTGGGTACCGCGTCAGTTAATGCCTCAGAGCTGCTGTCACAGCTGCTAACTAAAGAGAAGATTAAACATAACGTCCTCAACGCTAAACAGCACGACCGCGAAGCAGGCGTAATTGCTGAAGCGGGTCGACCAGGTGCGGTAACCATCGCGACCAACATGGCGGGCCGTGGTACCGACATCATGCTTGGCGGCAAGCTCGAAGCGGAGCTTGAAGATCTGGGCGAGGGCGCCACCGAAGAACAAAAAGAGGCCGCAAGAGAGGATTGGCGCAAGCGTCACGCTGCCGTGCTGGAAGCGGGCGGTCTGCATATTATCGGTACCGAGCGTCACGAATCACGCCGTATCGACAACCAGCTGCGTGGCCGTGCCGGTCGTCAGGGTGACCCCGGTTCATCACGCTTCTTCCTATCGCTTGAAGATGATCTCATGCGTATCTTCGCCTCCGACCGTGTGCGCAACATGATGAAAGCGCTGGGTATGGAGAAGGGTGAAGCGATTGAGCACAAGATGGTCTCTAACGCCATCGAGAAGGCGCAACGTAAGGTTGAGGGCCGCAACTTCGATATCCGTAAGCAGCTGCTTGAATACGATGATGTCGCTAACGATCAGCGTACCGTTGTCTACGGCCAGCGTAACGAGCTGATGGCCTCTGACGATATCTCCGAAACCATCGAAGCCGTGCGTGCTGAAGTGGTAGGCGATGTCATCAGCGAACACATTCCACCTCAGTCTTTGGCTGAGCAGTGGGATATAGCCGGCCTTGAAGAGTCCGTTAAACGTGAATTCAACGTGGAGATGCCAATTCAGCAGTGGCTCGATGAGGATGAGTCGCTCTACGAAGAGACACTGCGCGAGCGTATTCTCAATACGCTACTCGAAGCCTACAAGGCAAAAGAGGAGCAGGTTGGTACCGAGGGCATGCGCGCCTTCGAGAAGCAGGTGATGCTGCAGGTTCTGGATAACCTCTGGAAAGAGCACCTACAGACAATGGATCTACTGCGTGCAGGTATTCACCTGCGTGGTTACGCGCAGAAGAACCCGAAACAGGAGTACAAGCGCGAGTCGTTCGAACTCTTCACCGCGTTGCTCGATAACATCAAACGCGAAGTCGTTAAAATTCTGAGCCACGTTCAGGTGCGTCAGCCGGAAGATGTTGAAGAGATGGAGCGTCAGCGTCGTGAAGCCGCAATGCGCCAAGCGATGGAGTTTCAGCACGCCAACGCATCCGGCATGACCGAAGATGGCGAACAGCCCGCAGAGCAACCAGAGCAGACCCCGGGCACCGTAGTGCGCGACACGCCAAAAGTGGGCCGTAACGAACCCTGTCCTTGCGGCTCAGGTAAAAAGTATAAAGCCTGCCACGGCAAGCTAGCCTAAACGCATCTGGCAGCGTCACTAGCACAGCTACCGAATACCAAACCCCGCAACCGCGGGGTTTTTTATGCCTATCGACGTGGCGCACTAACACCCACCGGTATAGGCGTCGCTGAGCTGTGCGATTCCTAGTTATTTACCTAAACACACGAAAAAACACTAAACTGGTCCAAGAAAATTCTAAAATCTCAAAACGCTTCATTTGACGCTGAAAAACAGCAAAAAACCAGAAACTAATTTTTCCTACCTATCCAAAAGACACAACTGTTCTGAATCCAAACAATCGATAGAAAATATCGAAATCCGTCGTTTCTACTTGCGGCGTAACTCTCGCTGTAATTCACATTTTGAAGAAGACATCGAAAATTTTTTGGAGCATGACAATGAAAAAGACAATCCTTGGTATGGCACTTTCACTGGGTATGGCAACTAGCGCTTTCGCTGGTGACATGATGAAAAAAGACATCGTCGATACAGCGG
>Ga0209962_1000477_pt1 | contig 11484 bp, 5 predicted proteins | sample SalPonA_C_H2O_MG_FD_185722 | JGI IMG/M metagenome (GOLD analysis project Ga0209962, IMG submission 185722) | Water microbial communities from South San Francisco under conditions of wetland restoration - Salt Pond MetaG R2A_C_H2O_MG (SPAdes)... | ecosystem: Environmental > Aquatic > Non-marine... | reverse complement strand
AAAACTTTAGCCCCACAACGAGCTAACACTATGCAAAAAACGCCCCCTTCAAGTGCAGCCGCTAAAAGCCGCAATGATTTAGATCACATCGACAAGCCATTGTTTGCGATGACAGGGGGCTTTATTGTTATTTTTTGTGGGCTGGCGCTGTTCGATTTAAATCAGCTTAGCTCACTTGTTGATGCAGGCTTTGCCTGGTCAGCTAAATACTTTGGCCTTTATTGGCAAATACTCTTATTAGCTACCTTTGTGATTGGCATTGCCATGTGCTTTTTACCGGGCAGCAAAGTGAAATTAGGCGGCGTAGACACCCCCGAGTTCTCTGTCTTCCAATGGGGCGCCATGATCATGTGCACCCTTCTGGCTGGCGGAGGCGTGTTTTGGGCGGCAGGTGAGCCAATGGCACACTTTTTATCTACCCCGCCACTATTCAACGACATTAGCCCCAATACCCCAGAAGCGGCCTCCGTTGCGTTGGCGCAGTCTTTCATGCACTGGGGTTTTCTTGCGTGGGCCATTCTTGGTTCATTAACCACCATCGTGCTCATGCACTACCACTACAGCAAAGGCCTACCGCTGGCGCCGCGCACTCTCTTATACCCCTTACTTGGTGAACGCGCTCGCCGTGGGCCCATCGCTGTTTTTGCCGATGCTGCGTGTATAATTTCTGTGGTGGCCGGCACCGTTGGCCCCATTGGCTTTTTGGGGCTTCAGGTGTCCTATGGGCTAGAGGCTCTATTTCACATTCCCGATACCTTTAGTTCTCAGGCGGGGGTTATCGCTGTATTAGTTACCATATACACAGTATCGGCGGCAACGGGCCTGCACCAAGGCATTCAAATCCTCAGCCGTTTTAATATTATTTTAGGAATTTTCCTGTTGGGCTTTATGCTCTTTGCTGGCCCTACAGGCTTTATTTTTGACCAGTTCTTCACCGGCCTAGGGGTGTATTTAGGTAACTTTACCGACATCGCCATGTACCGCGGCGATACCGGCTGGCTAAGTTGGTGGACGGTGTTCTTCTGGGGCTGGTTCTTAGGCTACGGTCCATTAATGGCGATGTTTATCGCGCGTATTAGCCGCGGCCGCTCGGTGCGTGAAATAGTCATCATGTTGTCTATCATTGCCCCCTTAGTGACCAACTTTTGGTTTACTATCGTCGGTGGAACAGGCATATCACAAGAACTCACAGAGCCCATGTCGGTCTCGGCTGCCTTTGGTGATTTCAACCTGCCGGCAGCACTGCTGGCCATTACCCAAAATATGCCATTAGGTTTTTGGGTGTCGGTATTGTTTTTAATACTGACAACGGTGTTCGTTGCCACCACAGGTGACTCAATGACGTATGTTATCGCCGTCGCCATGTCGCATGAAGACAGGCCCGCTACGGCAGTTAGGGTATTCTGGGGGTTGGCGATGGGGGCTATGGCACTAGTGCTTATCTCCACTGGATCCGGTGGCGTGGGTAAACTGCAAAGCTTTATTGCGATTACCGCCGTGCCCGTTTCTTTGATACTGTTACCATCATTATGGGATGCACCAAGGATTGTTTGGGCACTAAATAAACAGCAACCTTAAGGGGGGAGTGGCTATGTCGAGTATTTCAACTGCAACGTCTTCGTCAATGACGTTACGTCCTCCCGCCACGGTAATGCAGCTTGAACGCATGGGCTGTGCACACCAATCTAGACTGTCTTTTATGCGCGTTTTGCTGCGCCGCATGCAGCAAGAACAATGGCGCTTTGAACGCCCGGTGTGGGATATCGACGCTAACGGTATTGGCCGAGCCGTCTTTACTGCCATCGGCCCAGACCGCAGTTATAGCCTTGTGGCCTTTGCCCACGACCTACCCGATCATATGCGTTCCGATCGTGTGATTGCGACCGCCTGGGATGCCACCTTTACACTATTTGACGGTATCCCTAGCGAGGCTGATCTTGACCGCCTGCAGAACAACGTTCCCAAACAAGAAGCCGGCCGTATTAGTGACAGTGAATTGTCGTTATCCCGTGCCAACCGCTCGGTAAGACTTTGGAATTACGTGGTGGATAAACTTGCTGCAGGCCAACAGCCCGAACCCGAATGGATCGATTCGGTGGGCTATTTAATGCGCACTACGGCGGTATATGGCTCGGGTAAATTTGGCGCAGCAGACCGCGCTAAAATTCTTGACCGCAACTGGATGGCAGGCCCCTTTAGGCTAGAGATGCTAGCGGTATTTTTAATCCGTGAATTTACCCTGCAGCTTGTCGAGCATATGGCCAAAGCCAAAGGTGGCGATAACGCGGTTGCCATCGACCCAACATTACGTCGCCGCTTTGGGGTTGGTAATTCTACTGGCTTGGGCATGGCGCCCTTTTTAATCAACCACCCTATGCTGCTTAACCATTGGATCACAGCCCGCGAAACCGCACTGGCCCGTATCCGTGATATCCACCATATCGATGCCAAGGACTTTGCTGCCTTTAAACAATTTTTGGCTGCCTCGGTGGTGAATGCCAAACTGTGGCATTCAGAGCATGCCGTTCAACAAAAAAAGCTAGCCTCGCTTCGCCAAGACCTTCAATTACTGAGCGACTATGTTGGCCAGTTTGACACCGCACCAGAAAGTTTTTGGGATCAACTGTACCAATGGAGCGAGCAATCACTATCACTAGAAGGCCAAGAGCAGTTGGTTTCACTCATGATGGAACCCTATGGCGCATTGATTGATGATTTAGCCGACACCATGGCCGCCGATGAACAAAGTGCGTTTGCGATAAATGGCAGCATGACCGTCGAAGAGCTACTTACCAGCATCGATCAACAATATGCCTGGGCGTTTGAACTGAATAATCAGGCCCCCAAAGAGCGCTCAAAATTCTGGTATATCTCGCAAGAGAAATTAGAGCCGAGGCTCGGTAATCGCTTTGAAGAACCGGGCGAAGAATACGAATTACCCTTCGGGTTTGGTCTTGATATGGTCGCCATGGCTGATGCTCTTCGCCAATGGCCTGCCGACACCAAACTGGCGGAAGTACTGTTAAAGCATCCTGAATATCGGCATTTGGTGCGTCGTGCGCAACTGGTCGACAACCACCCCTACGCAGAAATTCACGACAACTTACTCGCCGATCATATGTTGCCGATCGATATACTGCGCTGTAAGTTAGCCTTCTTTGGTGCCACGCGCTTTGACCCCCGTTCAGACCGCTGGGTAAGAATCTGCATGTACCAAGGTGCACCCTCGCCTTTCCAGCTGGCTGAGAGCTACGACGACGCGTGGAGTTATCCAATGACACACGTCAAGCCAGAGACACTGCATGTCGTCTGAGGTTACTCGCTACTCCCTTGCTGAAATCGACGCCACCGCGCGCAAAGCTTCGCGCGGCTGGGGTTTTGACTGGGGTATCGCAGAAGATATCGGCAAAGCCACCAGGCACCTATCCTCACTTGGCTTTCCCGCGGTGGATATGCTCGCCCAATTATTACAACGCAATGAAACGCGCACCTATGATGATTTTCGACCGCACACTGAATTAACCCCATGGCAGGCATCAGATGGGTTACTTTGCCCAATGATGACCGGCATTGCGCTGTCAGATCAGAGCTTTATGTTTGCCAACGGCCAAAACCTCGAACTTGGCCCCATCGCCTATCCGGCCTTACTCGTCTACTTTGTGGTGCAGGCCTCAAAGCAAACCCTACAGTGCTTGACACTGCAGTACGGTGAAAACATTATTTATTGCCACGGCGACGTTATTGCCACTGAACAAGCGCTCGAATTTCCAGTCCAGGCGCCATCGGTGGTTATTTCATTGACCGAGTGGCCTACAGGCATAGCCCATTTAAACCCTAGCCCCGACAGCCAACCGGTGGCGAATACTTCATGGCAAGTACTTGAGCAATACGCGTTCAATATGTACGCGCCTTCTACGGAACAATCCCGCGCCGGCGCGGGTTCAGACACGAGTGACCAAATAGAATGACAACCGACAGCCAACGCCTCAGTTTAGACGCCATCGACTCACTAGCCCGCAACGCCTTAGCTGGCTGCGGCTCCTATGGCGAACAGCTCGATATTGCGGTGCAATCGGTGGTAGACGCAGAGTGCGATGGCATTCGCGCGGTGGGTTTGAACTACCTACCCATTTATTGTGGCCACCTCAACGCGGGCAAGTTAAATCCCCACGCCAAGCCAAGCCATGAGGCGCTGTCAGCCTCTACCCTTCGCTCGCACGCCGATTGCGGCTTTGCCCACGCGGCCTTTATTGAAGCCGAGCAAGACTTTTATGCCATGGCGCGCGAACAAGGCATCGCCGCATTATCCGTGGTGGATTCTTATTCCGCCGGTGTTGTCGGCTGGTTCGTGCAGCGTATGGCAGAATCGGGCTTGATTGGTTTAGGTTTTGCCAACTCACCTTCCGCGGTAGCGCCTGCCCCCGGTGCCAAGCCCTTCTTTGGGACCAACCCGATGGCATTCGCCGTACCACGCGCTGGCAAAGCTCCCTTAGTCGCCGATATGGCCACCAGCCAAGTGGCACTAGTGACCATCAAGCAAGCCGCCGCCGAAGGCCAAGCCATTCCCGACAACTGGGGCTACGATAGCGAAGGCCAAGCCACCACCGATGCCGCCGCAGTGGTCAATGGCGGTTCACTGGCGCCGATGGGAGGCTATAAAGGCATGCTCATGGGTTTATTGGTTGATGTACTTGCTGGTGTATTGGGCGGCCCTAATTGCTCATTTAACGCCCCCATGTTTAAAAATAACGAAGGCAGCGAACCCAAGGTCGGCCAATTCTTTTTGGCGATATCACCCCAACACTTTACCCCCGGTGGCGATGCCGCCTTCGTCAGCCGTTTAGAAGCCATGCTAGAAGCCTTAGCCGCCGAGCCTGGCGTGCGACTGCCGGGCTCACGCCGCCACGAGTTTCGTGCAATGGCAGAACAACAAGGTATTGATGTACCCACCGCTTTGATTGAAAAGCTTGAAGGATTTGCTAATACCGCGGGTTAACCTGCGGTATGCTTTACTCAATCAGCACACCAAATCTTAGCCATCATCTAGTTAATCAAACACCATGAAGCAGCAGTTTTTTATCACCGCCGGCAACAAATCCACCGATATTAACGCCGCAAGCTGCGCCATTCTTAACGCAGCTTCACAACACGGTCTTAACTGCCTTGGCCTAAAGCCCATTGCGACCGGCTGCGAAGATATCGATGACAAACTTCAGAGCCAACAAGCCCGTAATTTGATAGCAGCGGCAAACATTAAATTAGATTACCAACAAGTCAATCCTATTGCCCTAGCTGGCAATACCACACCCTTTATTGCTGCAGAAACAACTAGTACCTCCCTCTCTGCTAGCAGAATAAGCGGCATTATGCGCGGCGCACTCATGAGACGTTACGATCTTGCCATTGTTGAAGGCGTAGGAGGGTGGCGAGAACCGATTAGCCAGCGAGAAACCGTCTCCGATCTTGCACGGCAGCTCAATATGCCCGTGATTGTGGTTATTGGCATAGCACCTGGCGCAATTAACGACGCAATGCTGACCGCAGAGGCTATTCGTAATGATGGCCTTAGTATCGCCGGTTGGGTGGCGTGCCCGACTGAAGAAGAACAGCTCGAAAGCGAACTGATCTATTTGCAGAATAGATTTCCCGCACCGTTCTTGGGGAATGTAAACGAACCGTTTGATATTAGCCGTTTAATACCCTAGTTATAGATGCCATCACGATCGCTTGGCGTTTGCCTGCATGGACGCAGGTCAATTCAGAATTGTGGGACGTCAATGTGCCCACAAGGATGTGGGTATGCCGAATTTGTCGGGAACAAAATTTGCCTGCATGGACGCAGGTATGCCGAATTCGTAGGGAACGAAATTCGGCCGCAATACCGTCAAATGTTATGAGCACTTCGCGTTTGCCTACATGGACGCAGGTATGCCGAATTCGTCGGGAACGAAATTCGGCCGCGACCCACAGCCAAATGGCGAATTTGTGGGACGTCAATACGCAGTAATGGCGTCAAATGTCACAAGCGCTTAACACCAACCCTCCTAAGGCACTATTACTCACCAACATTAAACTGAATGACTATCTCATTGATACTTTCGCCAACAGCAGATGTTATTGGTAAATTTGTCGTTAATTTAGCAACATAACTACCAGGCTTTAGGAAATCGACACCTTTCAAAGCGACAAATAGCTGTTGCAAACTCAGATTAAAGCTTGCTTGCAGCTCATCATCAATCGACATTGAAAATAACTCCAATGATGCATTTTCTAAAACGATCGATTGCTCTTCTCCAGAACTAGCGACGAAAACGCCTTCCAGTGTTTGACTTGGAATGTCAAAGGTCACTGAAGTTGCCGTGGTTTCAATGTTATAGTCAATGGCTAAGCTGGCGAATCGCTCACCAGCATCTTGAATAGCATCATCACCGTCAAATATCTGCAGTAATAATCTATCCGTTTGATTGATGACGGGTAGTGAATCTAATGGGATCGTTAACTCAAGTTCTTGTGCAACACCACCATTAACTGCATTCGTTAAATTATTTAAGCTAAATCTGCCATCGCTAAAATCAAGTGTTAACGTTGTTCCCGCCAACTGCATAATACCTTTTACCAAGCTTGCGTTTTGAGTAGCAGGGTTGAAGTCAACAACCGTTATAGCCTGCGTGGTTTTTATCTCAAATGACTTGCTAGGCTCAGCAACAAAGCTTAACTCATCCGCTAATGAATAACGCAACGCCGAATTAGGCAAAAATAAGAAGTCATTAATGTTTACTGTGTGCTTTTCTCCAACAACATGTTCATTGGTCACAGAAAAGATCACTTTTTGACGCCCCTGCCATTGTGGTTCAGTAATAAGTGGCAGTGTTTTTCCTTGTGGGTTAAGTACTGAGATGTTTGGAAGCGGTGCATAATTATTGAGGGGCTGCCCAAAATCTATGGTAATTGTCCGACCATTCACTGCTAATAAAACATTCTCAAGCTTGGCCTCAGATTTAGCGATAACTTGGTTGGCTGCAGCAATAATTTCTGACTCACCTTCGCCATTTTTAACCACACTGAAACTTAACGCTGCATCGCCATTGAGCATAAAGTCTTCTAACTCTGCTTCGGCTTTGTAAAAAGTGTTATCGACACTGTCTTTAAAGTAAGCATTAAAACGCTTCCCAGCAATAATCACGTTGTGAACACCAGGTACTGCCGAGCAACTTCCATCGGGGCATGCAAAACGATTTGAAGGGAATAACCGCGTCACATTGTTACGGATATTTTCAATATCGGTGCTCAGCACGCTGTAGTCTGCCAACTCGGCACAACGCTGAACGTCATCGTCAATACTGTACAAGCAGAATGTCTGACGCTCCGCTTCTGGATTGGGAATCTCAATAGCAATACCTTCACCCTTCGCCTCCAATAAGCCATAACCAGTGGCATATTGAGCGGGGTCGTAAATATTGCTATCGAACAAAGCCATATTTTGAATGGCCTCAAACGGCAACACATAACTTCGCTGTTCAGTCTTGCCAGATACTGTTGTCACCTGGTAGTTAATAGTTACATCACCCGTTTCATTACCGCTGCGCACGTAATACCAAAGATCGGGGTGATATAACTTAATAAGACTCCCCGCCGGGCTTGGCATATCGACATAAAGTCTTTGATTAGCGTCGTATGCTGCACCTTGCAGGCTTATGACGGTGTCTTTGGAACGTTTTGAGTACTTGTGAAGGACCCAGTTTTCAGCAAACGCAAAATCGCGGTAGCGAATACCTGTTCCTGCGCCACTTTCCATATAAATGTTAGGCCCCTGTGTACCCTCTTCACCTAAGTGCACAGTAATACCCCGTTGGCTATCCGTCATAGAAAGGCCATAAACATTATCTTTGGCCCACAAGTTTCCAAATGAATCCTGTACCGGAGAACCCACGGCATTGCCCTGTAAGAACTTGCTTCCGTTCCATACCAGGGTGCCATCTTCTGATAAGAACTGGTTATTATGGCGAACAATCCTAAAGTCGCCAAAACTAATCTCATCCACTTCTTCGCCGGTTTCTATATTTATTGCTGCCCAATAAGAGGTACTTGCCCCACCACCTTCTGGGAAGATACTAAAAGTCACTGCAACGTGCTCGTCATCCAACCAGAAAATTGTCTTATTAGCATCTTTAACAAAACCGGCAGGTGCAGTACGAGGTGTTGTTATTTGTTTAATACTGCCATCTGTATGAAGGACATAGCCACCTTGGGTACTGACAAACACCGCCGTTCCATCGGCACGGAAGTCCATCGCTTTTCGCATGTAATCGTCACGCCACATAATCGAGTTGACGATGGGCGAAATGTCTATCTCTCCTGCATTTAAAACACATTCAAAACGATTATTGTCGTCAAGATGGACTCGATACAGCTCACAACTATCGACCTGCCAAGCAGCTCCATTATTATTTAACGCACGTTGCGTTTCGGGACTAGTGATCATATAGAGCTGCTTACCATTGGGTGATAAAACAGCCTCAGCGACAAACATGGTCTCGTCGGATAATACAACTGAATCAATGACTACACCTTCGCTATTCCAACTCACCAAATTAGTGGCATCGGTTAAAGTGATATAGTTATCTGACGCTACTAAACGAGGTACAAAAAAGCTGACCAAGCGGTCTATAGTTTGCTGTGATGGTAAAGTGTCATTGAATACAATGCGTTCAGCGCCAGAGGACAGGTTGGCCTCAGAAATACCGGCCTGATCTACCTCATCCAGATCAAATACTACCGCCTTAGTGATGCTGCCATCGTTTGGCTGCACATCAAAAAAGTCATACACTCCATCATTATCACTATCGGTAAAGTTAGCGGCATCCAATGGATAATCGTCTGATGCATCAGCGACGCCGTCACCATCATCGTCGCTATCAGCATTATCACCTATGCCATCACCATCGGTATCGCGCCACTCTGCAGCAATTAAAGGAAATGCATCACTGCTGTCAGGGAAACCATCACCGTCGTCATCAAGATCTTTACTGTTAGGAATGCCATCCCCGTCCAAGTCGACAATAATGGCCGCACAACCGTTTAGATCCGTATTTTCTGAGGCCGTATAGTCTGTTTTTACAACTCGGCCATCGGGATAATTATTCGTGACGCTGTATGACCAGTCATCTGCTCTATCGATCACCACAGATACATCACCCTCTGTGGAAGATTTTGAACGGTTTACAAACCCAGCCCCTGACTTACCAGTGGCACAAAAATCATAAGGCAAACCAGAAATGTATCTAAGAAACGGTTGGGCATCCAAAGATTGGGTCTGGATTAAATCCACCCATGTCTCAAGACCATTAAAGCCATCTGCGGCAACATTAAAGACAAACTGAGAAGAATATTCTGTGCCGTCGGATTGAAAATTACTAGTCGTTATATACCGAGTATCCGTCGATTCTGCAAATGATCTAAAACCGCATTCATTTACAGAGGCAGCGTCACTTTTAGTTGATCGATTTTGTAACTTTACCTCGAGTGAGCCGACGCTAACGGATAATTGCTCTGTATCGGAACAACTGAATAACGAGGAATTAACCATGGGCTGATATTCACGTTCACGGTGAATTGAAAACTGCCCTTGTTTGGTATACTCGCTCTCACTGAGATACAAGGAGGTTATATTAGTCGACAAATCGTCACTCAGCTGAAAGACTCGAGTAATCGCTAAATCACCCAATTTATAACTTTCACGTTTTAACCAAGCCTCAGGGAAGCGCTTATCGCCACCACCGTTAGGCTCATTTTTGAATAAGTTAATAAACGCCCACTCTGCCCTTGGAATTTGTTTATTCAACGAAGTTGTGGCGGCATAAGAAAGTTGCAACGCTGGGACGATCTGTTGCGCCTTATTTTTGGCCATAGCATCGTTTGTAGCAATGTAGTCCGCAAAGACCTGATCACTTGTTAACCCATAACTAAGAACAGTATCGAGTAATGCCGTATGCGTCGTCTCTCTAATTAAGGCTATTTTTTCAGGCTGCTGCTGCAGCGAATCACAGTTCAAACCGGTCAAGGATTCTAGCAGTTGAGATTTCACTTCGTTCCAAATGACGGACGTCAACGGCGTTACATTAGCGATGGACTCTGCAGATAATGGTTGCTCTTTAGGAGCGAGTATCAATTGGTAAGCTTGACTTACCTCGCCCAGCTCAGCATCCAAAGCGCCAACGGGTACATCTACCACTAAAGGTACATAAGCTGAACATTGCAGCTGTGCGTTGTTGAGTATCAAGTCAAACAAACCCTCAGCATTGGAAATCGCGTTGGGCTCGCCCACATCTAATGCCGCATTAAAATTTAAATCAAGAAATGCCGTTGCCCCGCTGATGTATCCATCAATAACTCTACCTGAAATAGTCACTGAATCTGATTCGATCACATCTTTAACAACGACCGATAAATCTATAACATCGGATAAGCGGCCATCACTTACGGTCACAATAATTTCGTAAGAATTATTAAAATCAGCATCATTTGGTTGTTCGAAATCTGGAGCGACGTTGAACGTTAAGTATCCAGAATTAGAAATATTGAAAAGCGAGGCATCTTCACCACTTAGCTGAAACGACAAAGTGTCGTTATCTGTATCTGTAGCCGAAATTTGCAAAACATTCGAAGAGTTTTCGTACACATCAATTGATGAGGAAGTATTACTTATAACCGGCGCAGAATTAGTTGTCGGTGGAGGTGATGGAGGGGGCGAAATAGATGTATTTGATGAGCCCCCTCCGCCACAAGCCGAGATAACAAGGGCTAATGTCGAATACGCGAAAATTCGGAAACAATAAGATAAGACATCATTCATATATTCGCCCAAAAAATACATAAGATAATAAAAACGATCAGTTATATTGGCAAAAAGAATCAATATACTACTTTACATCACCGTTATTTCATTAATGCTTTAGTATTAGAGGATAATACAACTTACCAAGACACTCGGTTTACAGTAGTGCATTTAAAGGTGAAACACCCCCTACATGAATGATAGTGACCATTGCTATTACTCAGCAGATACAAGAATCCGACTCAGAGCCTAAGCCCTGTTAGCATCAATAGAAACTTACGATAAGACATTGTTATAGAGCATCCCTGAACTAGCTTGTGGCAAGGCCTTCAGAGCGATTCACTGGAAAAATCCAAAATCATGAGGGAAATTAACGTCATTTTTTCTGAAAAAATTTGTCGACTTGCTTAGAGAATTTTCAAAAAAACGTATTAGAATTTTCCAATTTTTTTTGCGTATTTTGGAAATATCCATTGCAAGGCTTCCCCAAAGCCATCTCAACCACCCATAAAGGAGAGCCAGATAGCTGAGTGGCGCAACAACTTTGACATACTGTTGGTTACCTTCCCGAAACGCTAGTTCCAGCAGGATTGCTAAGCAGCACTCGAGAATGTCTCTGATGACGAATATGAAGCACTTCAACTGAAGAA
>Ga0209962_1000475_pt1 | contig 11575 bp, 15 predicted proteins | sample SalPonA_C_H2O_MG_FD_185722 | JGI IMG/M metagenome (GOLD analysis project Ga0209962, IMG submission 185722) | Water microbial communities from South San Francisco under conditions of wetland restoration - Salt Pond MetaG R2A_C_H2O_MG (SPAdes)... | ecosystem: Environmental > Aquatic > Non-marine... | reverse complement strand
CTGATGGCTTCTGAGATAGACTAAGTTCCCGCAGTAGTTGCCATTCGAGAAAACACTTCGAATGACAGAGAACCCGCAAAAGCAGACTTTTGGGTACTCGCGTAGTCAACGACAACTATCGACCCAAACCGGACCCAAGCACTATCTCGATATTGAGTTGTGGCTGAGTAAAAACGCATCGTTTCACTGATTCAAATCACCCAAAAGCAGACGTTCGACGCCCACGCTCTGCAGAGGTTGAAAAGCTCATCAATACTTTTTCGTGATACTTACGAGGATAAGATTATGAGCGAAGAAAATCAGAATGTACCCTGGAATAAAGGCAAGCTACTCGGGCAGAAACGCCCGCTGAAGCTCAAAGAAATATGGGGAATCCGTATCCGCCTTGAGCTCGCAGGACAGACCCGCGACCTTGCGATGTTCAACTTGGCGATAGACAGTAAGCTCAGAGGCTGTGACTTGGTCGGGCTGAGGGTGAAGGATATCAGCCACGGAAACACCATTCAGCGCAGAGCGATTGTCGTTCAAAAGAAAACGGGGCGCCCGGTGCAATTCGAGATCACAGAGGAGACGCGTAAATCTCTTCGTGTGTGGATTGAAGAGAAGGGGCTGTGCAGTAATGATTTTTTATTCCCGAGTCGCATCAGCCGCGGTCGCCCCATATCGACGCGCCAATACGCACGGATCGTTGATAAGTGGGTTGCAAGTGTCGGGCTCGATCCCTGCGACTACGGGACTCATACGATGCGAAGAACAAAGCCCACGCTGATTTACCGCCGGACTCATGATCTGCGTGCGGTACAGTTACTTCTGGGACACTCCAAGTTGGACAGTACTGTTCGGTACTTGGGCGTAGAGCTGGACGATGCGTTAGTTTTAGCTGAGCAGACTGACGTGTAAAAAGATCGGTCTTCAATAAAGTGGCCTGTTAGCTGCAGTGGGTTACCGTTGGTCAGCTACAAATTACTCGGTAGAAGGTGGCCATTGCTGTGCGGTGTGCAATACCCGCAGAATCCGTACAGAGATCGCGTTTTCGTCGTAGACGACTACATGATTTGTCCAGATGACTAATTCTCGGGTACCTTCTACCCGCCCAGGCCGTCCCATTCTGGGGAAGTCTTGTAATCTTGTTACTTTGTATTCTATGTCATCCTTTACACGTTGGGCCGCATCAGGATTATCATCTGCAATGTATTCGATTATCGACAGTAGATCGGCACGGGCAGGCTCTAGCCATTCAAGTTCAGGCACCGCGACGCTTCCTGTCGATCATTGCTTGAACCTCATCCATTACGTCCTTATGGGCAACGGTAGGACGATTATCTTGCAGAGCTTCGTTCACTTTTTCCCGAAACCAGGCATCGTGAGCTTCAGGATCTGAGGTGAGCCCAGCTGGCAAGCCGCCTTCTTTAGTAATTCTGGTGAGTAAAATCCTTACCGCGTCGGAAACCGTCAATCCGAAGTTAGCTAGAGTTTCAGTTGCTTCGGTTTTCAACTGGTCGTCGACGCGAACGTGTAACATTGATGAGTGAGCCATAACTGATCCTCCAAGTAGTAACAGTATTATGTATCTCAATTGAGATACTCGCAACCTCGCGGAGGTCTATCAGTCAGATTTCGATTTGGACGTGAAGATAGTCCGGCGAAGTTCTTGCTCAAGTAGTGCAGTTAGAATCTGCGGCGCCACCTCTTAAGCAGACGATAAAAGCCAGCCCTTTAGCGACGAGTGCTGGCCCATTTCGGACCGTTAGCGTTATCTAATAAATCGGTAAAGCAGACGTTCTTCTCGGCGACTTACGACAAGTTGAACCCTTTAGTATTTCATACGTTCAGCGGTTCAGTTTTTAGTCAGACTAATAGCTTTAGAATTTGCGTCTATCGTTTCAGCCAGATGCTTACGTACATACTTTAGTGATGAAGCTGCTTATCTCTACATTGTTGTCATTTTTGCTGCTGGGTTTTGCCTCCCTGAGCACAGCGGATGTGTCTGGTGTAGAAATGACTGAGAAGATAATGTCGTCAACTGTTCACATGAGTCAGCACGTTGGGCAGCATGGCTGTTGTAATCAACAATCGCCAAGGTGCTCCTCCGTCTGCACAAGCCTGCTTGCTACAGCTTTAATTCCCGTTGACTCGCGTATCAGCGTAGCTGATGTGCCGTCCTTCCTAACTTCAGTGCCCTCAACACTCTCCGGGCATTATTTGATTACTGTGCCTCCGCCGCGATCATAACTCCGAAATAAAGTTATTTCTAAGTAGTAATTGTCGACGTGTGTCGGCGCTTTTCTAATATTCGGAGAATATTGATGAACCGGTTTTTAAAGCCCGTGCTATATAGCTTGGTGGTTTTATCTGTAGCGATTACCCCCGTATACGCAATCGATAACAGCGATGAAATCGAACGTTTAGTCGATCAGCGCATCAGCGAGTATCTAAAGAGCGATGACTTTGACAGAGAAGTTGAAGCATCGATCAATCGCTACATAGCCAGGCAGAATGAGGCGAGAGCCGATCGCGAACGTCAGGCGTTGGAGCAAGCAGCCAAGAATCTGGCAGCTGTAGATCCTGCTAAGGATCACATTCGCGGACGTGAGGATGCGGACTTTACGCTGATTGAGTACTCCGATTACGAGTGTCCTTTCTGTAAACGATTTCATACTACCGCGATTGAGTTTATCGAGAAGCATCCTGACGTAGACTGGGTATACCGACATTTTCCGCTCGATTTCCATAACCCGGGTGCTCAAGCTCAGGCTGAAGCGTCTGAATGTGCGGCGGCGGTGGGCGGATCTGATGCGTTTTGGCAGTTCTCAGACCTTATCTATGAACGAACTACCTCCAACGGGAAAGGTTTCCCTATAGAGAACCTGGTTCCACTGGCTGAAGAGATCGGGCTGGATCGTGGCGCTTTTATTGCTTGCATAACTGAAAGGCGATTCAAAGATAAAGTTGAAGCAGACTATCAGAACGGCGTGGCGTCTGGCGTGAGCGGAACTCCGGGTAATTTCTTGCGGGATAATCGTAACGGTAGTGTGATTCCGGTCAGTGGCGCACAGCCTCTGCAAAACCTGGAGCAAATACTCGCTCAGATGAAAGAGGCTCGCTGATGAAGCTGAATCGCAGAGACTTTGTACGCCTTGCGGCCATGACTGTTTTTACTCAACCCGTTCTGGCAGCGCTTCCGTCAGTCGGAGAGGTGCGTCGCTTTCGGTTGGAGTTAAGGCCCGAACAGCGGAATTGGATTCCTGAATCAGAGATTCCAGTCGAACTCTGGGGGCTAAGCGACTCCCTATTAACCTTTAGACAAGGGGAACCGGTGGAGATTGAGGTGGTCAATCTACTCCCCGAGCCCACGACCCTTCATTGGCACGGATTACGAATTGAAAATGCGATGGACGGTGTGAGTGGCTTGACCCAGGAGCCTATTCCACCCGGCGGCACGTTTACCTATCGCTTTACGCCCGAAGATGCCGGAACCTTCTGGGCGCACTCACATCATAAAACATACGAACAGCTGGCTCGGGGGCTTTACCTTCCCTTAGTCGTAGAAGAGAAGATCGCCTCAGATACCGATCAGGATATCCTGATGGTTATCGATGATTGGCGCGTGAACAATGAAGGGCAACTGGATTCGGAGAGTCTTGGAAGCATTCATGAGTGGGCGCACGGTGGTCGGCTAGGCAACTTTCTAACGATCAATAAAGAGGTACAGCCAAGCTTTACCGTAAAAGCAGGCTCACGCGTACGTCTGCGATTACTGAATACAGCAAATGCACGTATCTTTGCTGTCGATCTGCCCGAAGTTCCTGCTTGGATCCTAGCCAAAGACGGACAGCCGCTTGCAAACTTGATGCAAGTGACAGAGACGGTGGTGATGGCTCCGGCCGAGCGATATGATCTTATCCTGGATATTCCTAGGGACGCAGAAGGCCAGCTATCTGTGACGATGCCCACGGACAGAGCCCCCATCGAGATGGCCTATCTTCAGGTAGAGGGTTTGCATGAATCGGAACGAGTGCATTCTCCCGACCCCTTACCGGCTAACCCTATAGAAGAGATACCACCCGATCAGATACCGGATCATAAGTTGGTGCTCGACATGACTGGCGGAGCCATGGGCTCAATGACTCAGGCTGTCTATAACGGGCAGCAGATGAGCATGCAGGAGCTTATTCAGCACAGGCAGATATGGGCATTCAACGGTGTGGCAAACCGACCGCTTGATCCCTTACTTGAGGCGCGGTCGGGTGAGTTGGTTGAAATAGAGATTATAAACAACACCGGTTGGGCACATGGCATGCATCTGCACGGACACCATTTCAAGGCTGATCTGGCGCGATACAACCCTGATTTGTGGCATGACACGCTGCTGATGGATAGCGGTGAATCAGCCCGAATTCGTTTTATTGCGGGTAAGCCCGGTAGCTGGCTGCTTCATTGTCACATGATAGAGCATCAGGCGGCGGGCATGGTTAGCTGGATAAAAGTGATTGGTTGAGGTAGATAGAATGGAAAACCTCACCCAATTAGGCTTGCTGGCCGCCTTTACCGGCGGAATTATATCCTTCCTATCACCCTGTACGCTGCCGCTCGTGCCCGGCTACCTCTCATTTGTTGCAGGTTCTGGCGACAAAAACCACGCCGAGCATCACTGGCCTCATATGGTGCTTAGCCTGTTTTTTGTAATGGGCTTCTCTATCGTATTTGTGTCATTAGGTGCCAGTACCAGTTTTCTGGGACAGCTGCTCACTGAGTATCGATACGAGGCCAACCTCGTCGGAGGTAGTTTGGTTATCGTATTTGGGCTTTTCATGACAGGAGTCCTAAAGCTGAGCTGGTTGTACCGTGATATTCGACTCCATCCTGCGATCCGCTCAGCAAACCCAACGACAGCCTTTATATTGGGAATCTCGTTCGCGTTGGGTTGGACTCCATGCATTGGCCCAATATTGGCAGTCATTCTCACCCTGAGTTCTTTAAACGCTGATCCTCAGGGTGCCGTGATTCTTCTGACTTTTTATGCGCTTGGGCTCGCAATACCGTTTCTGCTGGTTGCGATGTTCATGGGTAGCTTTAAAAAGCGGCTAACCCGTTTATCGCGATTCAGTCGTCATCTTTACGTTGGTGCGGGTATCACGATGGTGATTATGGGGATTGCCATGGTTACCGGGCGGCTGACGCTCTTTGCGGTTTGGATGATGGATGCGTTCCCGGTTTTAGGCTCCGTCGGATAAATTCAGACAACAACTTACGAAATGAATAAGAGACAAATTAAACATGAACAATAAACAGTTATCTAAGAATCTTTTTTTCACCGCCGCAATAGGCGTGAGCGCGATGGCCAACGCTGACCATCGCGATGGGCATGTTGACGTGACTGTCGGAGAACTCTCAAGTCGTGCCGAGTTTGGGCAAAAGGTTTTCAATGGTACCTGTGCAGAGTGTCACGGTGAAAACGGTTCAGGATCACAGAAGGGACCGCCATTGATTCATGATATCTACAACCCAGGTCATCACTCTAATCAGTCGATAGTGAATGCCATTAAGCATGGCGTCCGAGCACATCATTGGCCTTACGGTGATATGCCTGCCCAGGAAAAAATCGGATTTGCTGAAACAATGGCTGTGATCGAGTTTATCCGAGAGGTTCAGACTCAAAATGGAGTGGAGCGCCGGGCTCACAATATGTAAATGGCGGGCATAGCCAAACACATCAAGGAGAAAAGAAATGAAACGATTGAAATTAGTGCTTTTAAGCTCAGCTATGGTGCTGTCTACCAACCTTTTCGCGCATGGCGTTATGCATGAAACGTTTCCCGCCAATGGCGCGTCAATGTCGGAACCGACAGATCGCGTGGAGCTGACCTTTAAGAATCCTACGAAGCTGATCAGTATCAAATTACTCGATTCAGAAGAGAATTCCGTACCGGTTAATTTTGAGCGTTCAACGGAAGCTGGGACTCACTTTGAGTCGATGTTTCAAGCGCTACAACCCGGTAGTTATACCGTTCAATGGAAGGCCATGGGTGAGGATGGGCATATGATGAAGGGAGACTTTGGATTTATGCAGGAGTAATTCGACCAAATTGGACAGCCATAAAAACTGCTGATGAAGGGAGTTAACGCTTGGAATTGATTGTTTGGGACGGTCTTATTGTTGGTACGCGCTGGATGCTCTATCTGGGCGCTGCGGCCGCAATAGGTGGAACAGCCAGTCTTTGGCTGATGCAGCAACAAGCTGTGCTTAAACCGATGCTGATGCGCTATTCCCTGATAGCGACACTGTTAGCGGTCAGTGCCGCGATTCTTCATTTTCTGGTTCGGGTGGGCGAGGCCTATGACGAAGGTTTAAGCGGGATGTTCGATCCCGATATGATCGGATTCATGTGGGAGTCGCCGCTGGGCGAAGCACTTTTTCTAAGAAGCATTGGTTTGTTAATGCTTCTTGTGGGTCTTCTGTTTCTCGCATTAGTTCGCAGTAAAAGCCGTGAGCAACGTATTGAGCTCGGATTGATTGAGGGGCTCTTTGTGCTGGCCGGTATGGGTCTTATGGCGTTGTCTTTCAGTGAGGCAGGGCATGCAGTTGAACAGCCGCTGTTATTTCAAAGTGTTCTGACAATCCATGTTGTTTTGACCGCCTGGTGGATGGGTTCGCTCTTTCCGCTCTGGTTGGCCTGTCATCACCTGGAATTTAGCGAAGCCTACAGTTTACTAGATCGTTTCGGACAGCTAGCGGTAACGGCCGTACTGGTGCTGCTCGCTGGTGGCGTGTATATGAGCTACCAGTTGACCGGTTGGTCGAATCTTTTTACCAGCGATTATGGCATTTTACTTCTGGTTAAAGTCGCTCTGGTAGGGGTAATTCTGTCGCTGGCCGCGCTTCATAAATTGGTGTTGGTCCCCCGGCTTCAACACACTCAGGATACCGGTGTATTGAAGCGTTCTATCTTTCTGGAGAAGGTCATCGGGGCATCAATCTTTGCAATAACAACAGTTTTGACCAACTTAGTGGGACCAGTTCACTGATGCATCCGTGATAGCTCAGACGATCATTTACCTTTGAAAATCTCGGTGTGCCGTTGTGCTATCTCCTGAGGCCACTGGGCTTTGATATACGCCAAAACTGACCAGATTTGGTCATCGGTCAGCTTACCGGCGAAAGCTGGCATCTTTGACTTATAATCCGCGCCAGCGATCGACTGAACACCCTCTTTGGTTAACTGGAACAAAAGCGCATCGTCGTGATGCCAGGTGTGTCCCGTTTCGTCGTGCGGTGGTGCTGGAAGGTAGTCGTTCTCGTCACGCTTCTGCCAATCTGTCTCTCCCTTCAGATCGGCGCCGTGGCAACTGGCACACTCGTTTTGATAAATCGTTTTACCTGCACTCACGGCTTTGGCATCAGTGAAGGGAATTTTGCCCTGAGCACTGTTCGTCGAAACGAAGACAAGGGCTGTACCCAGAACAACCACGCCAGCTGCAATGCCTAATTTTGTTCCATTATTCATAATCCATCCAAGATAGGTCTATGGAAATTAAGATGTTTTGACGACTCGATCTATTCGACCGTGATATCACCCCGGTACATCTGCATCTGGCAATGAAACGCATAACTGCCCGCAGGGCTCGCCGGAATCTGGATCGCTTTTACCTTGTTTATGGGTAGCGAGACGCTGATGCCGAGACCGGGGACCAGCAGCATTTCAGAGCAGGGCGCTTTATCTTCGCGCAAAAAATTGAGCGTTACAGGTTTGCCAGCCGGTATCTTGATATGTGCGGGCGTGTACACACCGTCAGCGACTTTGATGGTCTGCTTCGCTGACGCAACCGAGGCGACAGGCTTGTAAAGCCAGAACCACCAAATAATCAGCCCGATTAGTACCAGGCCTGCTAGGTTAATGAGTATCATCGGTTACTCCTCCTCAGCGCTCGTGCGCCCGTAAAATTAATGCTGCTGCGCTTTAAACAGGCGCAGTCGATTGGCATTGGTGACGACCGTTAGTGACGAAAAGGCCATCGCACCACCGGCAACAATCGGACTGAGTAGTACGCCAAAGACTGGGTATAACAGACCGGCAGCGATGGGTATGCCCGCAACGTTGTAGATGAACGCGCCAACCAGGTTCTGTTTGATGTTCGTTAGCGTAGCCTTGCTGACCGCAACGGCATCGGCCAGTCCGTGCAGCGAACCACGCATTAGGGTGATATCTGCACTCTCGATCGCAATATCCGTCCCGGTGCCGATGGCGAAGCCAACATTGGCCTTAGCTAATGCCGGCGCATCATTGATGCCATCCCCCGTCATACCGACAATCTCACCTGCCATCTGAAGCGACTCAATATGGGCGAGCTTATCCTCAGGCATCACTTCGGAATGATATTCATCGATACCCACTTGGGCGGCTACAGCTTTAGCCGTGGCACTGTTATCCCCGGTAAGCATAATGACCCTCATCCCCTGAGCTTGCAGGCGCTGAATGGCTAGTTTGGAATCAGATTTGATCGGATCAGCAACGGCAACAATCCCCGCGAACTGATTGTCGACTGCGATAAACATCGGCGTTTTTGCCTGACTGGCAAGGCGCTGGGCTTCATCGACCTGAGCACTGACGTCGATCTCGTTCTGCTTCATAAATGAAGCGTTACCCAGTAACACCGTCTTCCCATTTACTTTGCCAGAGACGCCCTGACCGGAGTGCGCGTGAAAATCTGTGACTTTCTCCAGGCTCAGGTTTTGTGCTTTTGCCGCTTCGACAATCGCTTCTGCCAGTGGATGCTCTGATCCAGTCTCAAGGCTGGCGACCAGTGCTAACAGACCTGCTTTGTCGAGATCCGCTACCGGTAAAATATCGGTCACAGCCGGCTTGCCTTCAGTGATAGTGCCGGTTTTATCAAGAACCATCGCCGTGATCTGAGAGGCGGTTTGCAGTGCTTCCCCGTTGCGAATCAGTACACCCGCCTCAGCCGCTTTACCCATCCCAACCATGACGGACATCGGTGTTGCCAGCCCAAGCGCACAGGGACAGGCAATAATCAGTACGGTTGTCGCTGAGATAATCGCGAAGGCAATGGTGGGTTCGGGTCCAAAGTTGGCCCAGATCAGCGCGCTGACAATCGCGATGATCATAATCGCGGGTACAAAGTACTCGCTGATCTTATCGGCAAGGCGTCCAATCGGTGGTTTGGAGTTCTGCGCTTTTTTAACTGAAGCGATAATCTGCGACAGCGCTGTGTTCTTGCCCACACGCGTCGCTTCATAGAGTAGCGATCCACTCTTGTTTAGCGTGCCGGCGATGATTTCATCACCGATCTCTTTGACGACAGGAACAGGTTCACCAGTCAGCATCGATTCATCAATGGAGGAGTGTCCCTCGACAACGCGGCCATCGACTGCAATCTTTTCGCCTGGGCGAACGCGTAGCTTGTCGCCCATAACAACATCATCGATAGGGATATCTACCTCTTCATCACCACGGAGGACACGGGCTGTTTTGGGTTGCAGGCCGATCAACCGCTTGATCGCTTCCGAGGTACGTCCCCGCGCTTTAACTTCCAGTGCCAGACCCAGATTGATCAGACCAATGATCATCGTTGTCGCTTCGAAGTAGATGTGTCGTGCCATTTCGGGGAAAAGCGAGGGTGCAGTTACTACAGCAAAGGAGTAGAGCCAGGCGGCTCCCGTTCCGAGTGCGATCAAGGTATCCATATTGGCTGAGTGGGTACGAAACGCCTTCCAGGCACCGATATAGAAGCCGCGACCGGCGAGCACCATTGTCGCCAGTGTAACCAGGCCGATAATGCCCCAGACAAGTCTCTCCGTACCGGTAGTGACAGACATTTCACCGATGAACAGCCCATAGATCATCAGCGGCACACCGATGCTCAGGGAGACCACTACATTGCGCATCAGCTGCCGGTAGTACTGCGCGTCAGCGGCTTCTTTCTCCGCCAGACTGTCAGCTTCCGACTCGTTTTCAGATTCTTTTGCACCGTAACCTGCCTGAGTTACCGCATCTATCAGGGTGTCGGACGCTACGTCGCCTTCGATAGTCGCGGTGCGATCAGCAAAATTCATCTCAGCCGAAGTCACACCGGGTACTGCTTTCAAAGACTTTTCGATTTTGGCGACGCATCCAGCGCAACTCGCGCCTTGAATATCCAGAATAATTGGATGTTTCGCGACCTTAATGCTGTTCATGAGCTTCCTCCTCTGTAAAAGTTTCAATGAGGTGGCAAATCGACTCGTTGGTTGGACACTGGTCTTCCATCTCGTTCCAGGTTTTAGCGGCAGCAATCATGCGGTTTCTCAGAGCGACCATGTCACGGAATCTGGCTTCAGTCTCTTCCAGGCGCTGGTTGATAATGTCCCTAACCAAACCACAGGCCGAATGCTGATGATCCGTCCGCGCGAATATCTCTCTAACATCATCGATACTGAATCCCAGGCTACGCGCTGCCAAGATGAACTTGAGTCGGTTGATGTCCGATGGACTGAAATGTTTGTACCCATTGTCTGGATTGATCTGAGGTTTAAGAAGACCGGCGCGAGTGTAAAACCTTACCGTATCGGGCGTAATAGAGAGTAGCTTCGCGACTTCCTTTACCTGCATGAAAGACTCCTTTTTATTTCTGACTCACTTATCCGGATCAATGCCCTGGTGGAGGTTTACTACAGCAATGCGGCACATGCTTGGCGTTGTCGCGCACATTTTGATCGATCTGTTTATCCCAACTTAACTTCACTCGATTCCACCAGTCACAAGCCGGTTTGATGTCGTGAGACTCAAGTATCTCCAGGATAGCGCTGATACTCGTAACGGACGCGTCGTACGAGACTGACAAACGGCCACTCTTTACGCTCAGGTCCACCCTATCAACGCCTCTTATCGACCCAACCTCTAGTTTGGCAAGCTCTACACATTGCAGTGTCATGCCGGTCAATTTGAGTCTGCGTTTAACCAAAAATCCTTCGTTAATACCAACTTTATGCGTATCCATATCGCCTCCTTTAATCTCACTCGGAGTTGCTAAGTACACGTTTACGCTTCTCATATTCCTCTTCGTCAATCTCGCCGCGCGCATAACGCTCGTCGAGGATCCGACGGGCATTATTGGATTCTTTGGATCCATCTCGAACAGATTTGACGGCCACTAATATGATAAAAATGAAAATGCCCCAGAAGAGTAGCATCCCGAAGCCACCAAACATTCCGAATCCCCAGGCCATTGGGTGATAGTCACCGTCAGGATCTGCGACAGTAGTTCCGCTGAGGAACATTGACGTTGCTGCGTATAGACTTAATCTTTTATCCATGAGGCGTTCTCCTGCTTGCGCATTACACTATGAAACAGCCGATCTATTTTTAGCTTAAACCTGTGAGTCGCTCACAGGTCAAGAACTGAGAATGAAAAAGTTAGAACTCCATTGGAACGAGCGGTACCAAAGTCGTGCGGATGAAGAACTCTCATGACAGTGGACAGATCTTTCGCTGAATGGGATCGAAAGTTTGGTGACGAAACAACCTCGAATAGTTTTACCTGCGTGAGTCTCAAAACTCGTAAATCGCCAGTTCCCTGT
>Ga0209962_1000471_pt1 | contig 11653 bp, 10 predicted proteins | sample SalPonA_C_H2O_MG_FD_185722 | JGI IMG/M metagenome (GOLD analysis project Ga0209962, IMG submission 185722) | Water microbial communities from South San Francisco under conditions of wetland restoration - Salt Pond MetaG R2A_C_H2O_MG (SPAdes)... | ecosystem: Environmental > Aquatic > Non-marine... | reverse complement strand
TGGTTAAACTCGCTCCCTTTGTATTCAACATTACATTGGTGCAGGGGCTTAACCGGCAGATCCGCCGTATGTGTGAGCATTTCGGCTATGACGTGGTGAAGCTTGAACGCACACGCATTATGAACGTTAGCCTCAACAAACTTCCTGTGGGTGAGTGGCGTGACCTCACAGACAAAGAGCTAACTACATTGCTGAAGTCTGTTGAGCACTCCTCGTCCGAGGCGAAACCGGGAACAAAAAAACGGGGGCATACCCCTCGTAAAAGCGCAGATTCCAAGCGTTCCAACTCTAAAGCAGGCAAACCACAGGGACGTAGTGCAACTGCCGGATCGCAGAAGCCAACAGCTAAGGGGCGTACCCAGCCTAAGGGCAAGCCCGCAGCCGCTGGTAGAGGTGGCAAACGACCTGCGAACGGATCAGGCGTAGGTAAACCGGGTAACCGTGGCAACAGTGCTAACCGCGGCACCCCCAAGCGCCCCAGCCGACGAGGATAAGGCGATTAACGCTGGCGCTCGTAGACGGCTAAGCTGACGGCAGTACCAAGGTTCAACGACTCTATCAAACCGCTACCAGGAATTGTAAAGGTCTCAGCCTTGAGGGCCTCCAACTGCTCGCGCGGTACACCACGTGCTTCGTTGCCAAATAGATAGCAATCACAGGCTTTAAAACTGTTGGAGCTCAGAGGCTCTCCCTGCATATCCAAACAACCGATGCGCTGATAGCGCTGCGTCAATCCGCGTAGCTCTACGTCCATCTCAATTGGCACATGAAAGATCGCGCCCATACTGGCGCGAATAACCTTAGGGTTGTACGGATCAACGCTACCGGGGCTCAAAAGACAGCGGTAGCCACCAAACCAGGCGAGGGTTCTGAGGATGGTCCCCAGATTTCCAGGGTCCTGAATCTCATGAAAGTAGATAGCTACATCTGTGCTCTGAGGAGCGGGCTGGACTGCATCTACTGGCAACACAGCTAGGATGCCCTGAGGACTCTTAGTTGCGCTGATGGAACTCATCTGTTTGGGTGTTACCAGATGAACGTTAAGATCCGTCTCCCAATTGGCGTACTGCTCTGTCAGATAGAGCTCAGCACTCTGCAGACTCGGTTGCAACTTAGCCGCATGCTGCAACTCCAGCACCAGATGCTCGCCCTCAACCAGACAGTATCCCAACTCAGTGCGGTACTTTTTCTGCTGCAGTTTTTTGATGGTATCGAGATTCATACTGGCCCTTTTTCATTGCCCGCAAAGTATACGCGTCCACTTCTTTTGGCGCGACCCTAGAGCAGCGCTATAATGGCGCTTTGCAAATAGTTGGCAACAGGTATGGCACGATCAAAAAGTAGCGCACGGTGGCTTAAAGAGCATGTAAACGACCCCTTCGTGAAGCAGGCGCAGAAGGATGGCTACCGCTCGCGCGCCAGCTACAAACTCAAAGAGCTGAACGAGAAGGATAAGCTGATAAAACCCGGGATGCTGGTTATAGACTTGGGTTCTGCACCCGGTGGCTGGTCGCAGATCGCTTCTGAGCTGGTGGGCGAACAGGGTAAATTGATCGCCTCGGATATCTTGCCCATGGATCCCCTGCCTGATGTCGACTTTATCCAGGGTGATTTTACAGAAGAGGCGGTTTTCGACGAGATCATGAGGGCTATAGCCAACCGCCCGGTAGATGTAGTGATCTCCGATATGGCGCCCAACCTGAGCGGTATATCTTCAGCTGATCAGGCAGCGTCTATCTATCTAATTGAACTTGCCTTAGACATGGCACAACAGGTCCTCAAGCCCAAGGGCAGCTTTATCGCGAAAGCCTTTCAAGGTGAGGGGTATGACGCATTTGTAACGCTAGTACGCGAGCAGTTCGAGACGGTCGTGATTCGCAAGCCCGACTCCTCACGCGCGCGATCACGTGAGGTTTATGTAGTCGCTAAAGGCTTTAGAGGCTGAGGTCGCCTAAGTCCATATCCTCGTCTTGAGCGGTGGCCTCTTTGAGTGAATCTTTATGCTCGCGAAACCAAGGCATAAACTTATCCAGACCGCCCAATGCCTCGCCATCAACCATCACGAATGGGACGCTAGTGAGCTGAAGCCCGGTTGAGTCCAACACCTCTTTCTGCATCTCTTCTACCGAGAGATCAACACCGGCGGTAACCGTTGTGTAAGTAGCCTGAGCTGCCTTGAGGTAGTTTTTAATCTGATCGCAGCCAGGGCACTGGGGTTTTGAGTAAAGAGTGATATTCACAGTGGTATTCCTTGTTCGTAGTGCTCAGACAATAGCACGCCATCCCTTCGCATTTAAGCGCGGCAGCCAAAGTTTTATTGCTCCTGTGCTAGTTTTACAGAACCCGTAGGTTCCAGTTGGTGCAGTTCGACTTACTCATTGAATAATTGGATTTAAATGAGCTTTGTGCCCGCGGCTACAAGCTGTCGTTTTGCCGTCAATTGCATGATCAGTACTACCCCAACCCCCAAGCATATCACCGACAAAACCCTCGAGGCCGACCATACCAAGTAGTGATGTAGACTAGGGAATAACCGCAAGTGCGCCTTTTCGATACCTGATCTTCTTCTACACAATAATGACTGATATATCCGGGGGTGCTGCGCTGTCGTAAAGAACCCCAGTTCCGGGAGCCCAAAAACAAGGCTGTAAAAAAGTGTGTACAAGCGTGTTTCAGCCTACACTCACTAGGGAGCCTGCAAAATTTGGCCTTGATTGAAAACCGACTTTAGGTCCGAGGCTGAAGCGACCTATTCGCAGGATCCCTAGAGTAGCTATTAAATTATGAGTGTCTTTGAATGTCGAACTCACGTGTGCTGATATGGATCGGCTTAACTGTATTTTTCGCTATGTTGATACTTGGCTGGCAAAAACTGCGGCAGAACGTAGATTTGAATGCACAAAAGGCCTTTGATGTCTTGGTTAACCACGAGAGTGATCTTCTTGTTACTCGAATGGAGGATTATGAACGAGTACTCAGAGGAACCCTTGGGCTCTTTTCAGCAAGCGAGACTGTCAACCGCAGTGAGTGGGAAGCCTATTATCAAGCACTGCAGCTAGAGCTATCTCTGCCTGGAATCCAAGGGCTGGGATACTCTGTTATATTCCCAAAGTCTGAATTAGCGGAGTTGGAAGATCAAGTACGCGCCGAAGGCTATCCCGCGTTCTCCGTCTATCCAGACACGGACAGGTCTATCTACAGTGCAATTGTCTATATCGAGCCTTTTACGGCTCGAAACTTAAGGGCCTTTGGTTACGATATGTATTCCGAGCCCGTTCGCCGAGAGGCGATGGACCGAGCAATTTCAACCACTCTCCCATCTTGGTCAGGCAAGGTACAGCTGGTGCAGGAGCTTGATAACGATATTCAGGCAGGTTTCTTGGTTTACCTTCCGGTCTATAAAAAGGGCTACCCCACGCGATCGGAGATCGAGCGTCAAGAGGCTATACAGGGCTTCGTATACAGTGCGTTCCGTGCTGGAGATATGATGTCACAACTTTTTGAATACCCTGACCGGCAGTTTGAACTGCAGTTGTACGATCAACAAATCGGTCTAGACAACTTGCTTTACAGCACAGTTGAGGCAGTTGAGGAAGCGAATTTAAGTAAAGCTATTGAGATTAATATCGGCGGTGCAACCTGGATCGCAGTATTTAGTAGCAATCAGCGCTTTGATAATGAACGGAACTACTCTGTCGCAAATCTTTTTCTCGCGGCAGGCATTGTTGTGCTACTTGTCTTGCTGGTATCTCTCGTACTCGATGAACGCCAACGCAAGCGGATTAGTGAGGCCAACCGCACACTTGAGAGTCGCGTCGAAGAGTCTATTGTAATGGCGGAATTAACAGAGCTGTTACAAAGCTGCTCTGACGTTGATGAGGCGTTTGCGGTTATCGCTTCGAGTATGCGCACGTTACTGCCAAGCCTCTCTGGCGTTTGCTACATGCTTAACAACTCAGAGACGCTACTGATTGCTAAACGCAATTGGGGCGAACAGACTTTGTTAGCAGAAACCTGTGCGCCTCACGAATGTTGGGCGGTTAAACGCAGTGTTGTGCATCTCTCCGGTTACAACGGGCTTGCGGAAGTGCGGTGTCACCACCTGAATGGCTCGAGCGAAGCCTTCTGTGCCCCTTTAATAACTCAGGGTAAGTTAATCGGTGTGCTGAGTTTAGTAGCCTGTTCAAGCGCTGGTCGGGCATCAACTATTTCGAAGCACGAGAAGGAGTTGATCACATCAGCATCTGAAATAATAAGCCTGGCACTCTCCAACTTAATGTTGAGGGTCTCTCTGCGAGATATGTCCATGAGAGACTCGCTGACTGGCTTGTACAACCGCCGCTTTATGCAAGAAAGTGTGAGCCGAGAGCTCGATAGAGGTCGCAGAACGGGTTCAAGCATAGCTATAGCGATGGTCGACCTTGACCACTTTAAAAACATAAATGACGCCTATGGGCATGCTGCTGGGGATAAAGTACTCAAAGCTGTAGGTGCGCTGATGACGAGTTTTAGGACGGGTTCTGACTATGTTGCCCGTTATGGTGGCGAAGAGTTCTTGTTAGTTCTGACTGATATAGCCCGTGAAGAGGCCGCTAAGCGTCTGGAGCATCTGCGAAATTCAGTTGAGGAGTTGAAGACCGAGGCAGAGGGTCACGTTATAGAAAACATCACTATATCTATTGGCGTAGCCATGTTCCCTCAGATGGGTGAGGACCAAGAAGAGCTATTGAGCAAGTCAGATCAGGCTCTCTATGAGGCAAAACGCAACGGCCGCAACCAAGTCATCTTCTATACTGAAAAGGCCGCTAACACCGATTCCTAGAGTAACCTAATTTAAACAAGCTGATAGCGCTCTAGGGATCTAAAGATTTGTGCAGACAAGACATCTATTAAAAAGTGGGTAAACACCTTACTAGACTGCCCGGAAAATTGGCGCGCCCGGAGGGATTCGAACCCCCGACCAACAGGATCGGAACCTGCTACTCTATCCAGCTGAGCTACGGGCGCATAAATTCTAAGCTAACGCGTGCTTCCCTGTCGGGATAGACTCGTTATATCGCTTGCGCGATCTGACGCCACTACGGGCGTTTGGACGTCACGCATATTACCCTGTAGAGCCTTGAATGCAAGTGATTGACGTCTTGAATAGTGCGTTTAGTCAAGGTTGAACGCAATCATATTTCGCATGTGCATAATTTGTCGGTATAATGCGCGCAAATTTACTAGTCTGCTGGCTATATAGACGCGTATCTAATGCCGACAGAAACAAAACAAACTATGAGGTCACTTCTGTGAAAACATTGATTGCTAAAGCTTCTGCTGTACTGGGTGTTCTGGCGCTCTCTGCCACTATTCAGGCGGCTACTGTTGAAGAGATCATTATTGAGCGTATCAAGCCCATTGGTAAGGTGTGCTTACAGGGTGATGCAAGCTGTGGCTCGGCAACGGCTGCCGTTGCCGGCAGTGCTCGCTCTGGTGCGGATATCGTTGCCTCTAATTGTACCTCTTGCCACGGTAGCGGCGTTCTTGGCGCACCAAAGATCGGTACTGGTGAGTGGGCAGCTCGTCTTGATGAGAAAGGCCTAGACATGCTGGTTACTAACGCGATTAACGGTATCAACTCTATGCCTCCACGCGGCACTTGCGGCGACTGCTCCGATGACGAAATCAAATCTGCAATCGAAGAGATGATCGCAAAGTCTGAGTAATAGGCAGATCGATTTGATGATCCCCGCTTCATGCGGGGATTTTTGTTTACAAGTCGTCAAGCAGACTGCGCAAGCCCGCAAGTGTCTGTTTGCCGCGCGCTCGGTTGCGCTCAGGATCCATCTGTCCCTTACCCTCGACCTCTAGATCCTCTTGCGGTAGCTCCTCGAGGAAACGGCTCGGCTCGCAACTCTGCCACTCACCAAACTGTTTGCGCTTGCTCGCCAGGGTCAAAGCCAGTGTTCGCTGCGCGCGGGTAATGCCCACGTAGGCTAGGCGGCGCTCCTCTTCGACGGTATCGCTATCAATTGAGTTACGATGCGGTAACAGATCCTCTTCCACGCCCATTAGATAGACATGCGGAAACTCTAGCCCCTTGGAGGCGTGCAGCGTCATAAGCTGAACCCGATCCGAGTCATCCTCTTCCTCCTGACGCTCCAGCAGATCAAGCAGTACCAGACGAGCGATCGCATCTTCGATACCCACATCCGGGTCATCCTCTTGCAAGCGCTCGAGAGTATTCTTCAGTGACTCTATAAGGAACCAGACATTCTGGACCCGCTTTTCAGCCACACCATCGCTTGAACAGTTAGAACGAATCCAATCCTCATAGCCGATTTCAGCGATCAAATCATGAATTGCGGTTATCGGATTAGCACGCTGACACTGGTCGTGTAACCGCTCTATCATCTCGCTAAAACCTCTCAAACGCGCCAAAGCTTGCGGCTTGAGCACCTGTTCCACACCAATTTCGTTAATTGCCGCGTAGAGGCTAATTCCACGACCAGTCGCGTACTCACCCAGTGCCAAGAGTGTTGCTGGACCAATCTCACGACGAGGCACGTTGATAATGCGCAGAAAAGCGTTATCGTCATCGCGGTTGATAAGCACCTTGAAGTAGCCCATCAGATCCTTGATCTCTGCACGCGCAAAGAAAGAGGTTCCGCCACTTAGCTTGTAGGGCACTTTAAAGTTTTGCAGTTTGATCTCGAGCAGGCGCGCCTGGTGGTTCCCTCTATAGAGAATGGCAAAGTCTTTGAACGGTGCTTTCTCACGGATGTGGCGCTCAAGGATCTCTGTAGCGATACGCTCACACTCTGCGTCTTCGTGGGGCACATGAATAATACGTATCAAATCGCCCATCCCCATCTCACTCCAGAGCGTTTTTTCGAAGACGTGAGGGTTGTTGGCAATTAGGGTGTTGGCTGCTTTGAGTATGCGACTCGTTGAGCGGTAGTTCTGTTCGAGCTTCACCAATTTTAGACTGGGGAAGTCACTCTGCAGTTGCACTAAATTCTCAGGACGCGCACCGCGCCAAGCATAGATAGATTGGTCATCATCACCTACTACGGTAAGCCCTGTACGATGACCTACCAATTGGCGCACAAGACGGTACTGCGAGAGGTTGGTATCTTGATACTCATCTACCAACAAGTAACGAATCTTGTGTTGCCAACGCGTGAGAACCTCGGGCTGCTGGTCGAACAGGCGCACTGGCACAAGAATTAGATCATCGAAGTCGACAGCGTTGTAGGCGCGCAAAGAGCGCTCATAGGCCTCGTAGGCGCGCGAACAGAGTATCTCCAGCGGCCCATCTGCCTGTGCAATCGCTTGCTGCGGCGTAATCATCTCGTTTTTCCAAGCGGAGATCTGGTTCTGCACGGTATTTACATGATCCGCATCTTCATCTTGATGCAGCAGCAGATCGCGAATTAGGATTCTGGAGTCCTGGTCGTCAAACAGAGAGAAGCCGGGCTTCATCCCCAAAGCACGGTGTTCACGCCGGATAATTGTTAAACCTAGGTTATGAAAGGTAGAGACAGTTAAGCCGCGCGCCGCCTTACCCTGCACCAACTGCATAACTCGCTCTTTCATCTCGCGCGCCGCTTTATTGGTGAAGGTCACCGCCGCAATATGCCGTGCTTCGATACCGCAAGTCTCGATTAAATAGGCGATCTTGCGGGTGATTACACTGGTTTTTCCCGAGCCAGCGCCAGCTAGAACCAGTAGCGGCCCACTTATATATTCAACAGCCTCTTTCTGGCGGGGGTTAAGACGTGACATGTCGGACTCGGTAAAATTTGGGGTCGCCAAGTTTACACCCTGCGCAGTCACAAACCCAACTAATGCCGGTAGCTCAAAGCTTGCAACAGATGCTCCTGCTCAATCACGTTTGAGTCGGACATATCTGCCAACGTGCGCGCTACCCTCAACAACCTATGAGTGCTGCGCGCCGAGAGACTCAGTGCAGATGTCGCATCAATATAGAGCTGCTGCAGTGCCTCGGAGTGACTCAAAAGAGACTGCACCTGAGCCACATCCAGCTGTGCGTTTAGACACCCCTGTCGCTGCAACTGAACCTCTCGCGCCGCCTCTACCCGCGCGCGTACCGTCGCGCTACCCTCAACTGGCTCGCTAGCCCTTATCAGATCTGCCTGATCTACGGCAGCAAGTGTAATTTGAAGATCGAAGCGGTCACGCAGCGGGCCCGATAACCTCGCTTGGTAGCGCTCTATCGCTGTAAGGGCACAGACACAGCGATCACTGCCATCTCCATAATATCCGCAGGGACAGGGGTTGAGTGCCGCCACCAGCATGAAACGGGCCGGAAAACTGAAGCGCGCCTTAGCCCGCGCAATACTGACACTGCCAGTCTCCAAAGGTTCTCGTAACATATCCAAAGTGCTGCGAGAGCTCTCAGCGACCTCATCCAAGAAAAGTACCCCTTGGTGCGCTAGCGATACCTCTCCCGGATGCGGTATGGAACCGCCGCCAATCATCGCAGCAGACGAGGCACTATGATGGGGCGACCGAAAAGGGGGTTCGCCGGCAAACAACCTATCCAGAGATTTACCCGAAATCGAGTGAATAGCGGCACACTCACGCGCCGCCTCCTTGGATAGGGCGGGAAGAATGGAGGGAAGTGCTTGAGCTAGCAGGCTTTTGCCACTGCCAGGGGGCCCCTGCATCAACAGGTTATGACCTCCAGCCGCCGTAATTTCCAACGCCAGGCGAGCTGCCTGCTGACCTCTAACTTGGGCCAGATCATGCGCCACCTGCTGTTCACTGCGTACGGGGGGCTCAACAAGCTCAGAAGCTAGCTCATCCTGCTGCAACAGTTGGCAGACGCTCAGCAGATCCCTCACCCCGGGGACAACCGCACAGCCGGCAAGCGCTGCATCTGAGTGCATAGAGTCAGCCAATAGAGCCACACGCTGCGCTTGCTGACACGCAAGTAACGCTGGAAAAAGGCCTTTTACCGGTCGCAGACAACCATCGAGACCCAGCTCAGCATAGAGCTCTACAGACTCCAAATGGGCACAGTTAATCTGATTTGAAGCCTGCAAGATGCCGATGGCAATCGCCAGATCAAAACGACCACCCTCTTTCGGCACATCCGCGGGTGCAAGGCTGACAGTTATGCGCCGCTGCGGATAATCGAACCCGGATAGCATTAATGCGCTGCGAACGCGCTCGCGACTCTCACGAACGGCCGTTTCGGCCAATCCAACAATTGAGAAAGAGGGCAATCCACCCGAGAGGTGCACCTCAACACTTACCAGAGGCGCTTCGATACCGAGTTGGGCTCGGCTAAATAGTGTAGCTAGGGCCATTAGACACCATCCTTGTGTCAGTTAACTACTTATCAGTGTAGCAGCTAACTCAGCCCTCCGTTGTCATCACTCAGCGTTGAGTTTTGCCTCCAGTGCCGCAACCTGGGCCTCCAACTGCTCGAGCTTCTCTCGCGTGCGCTGTAGAACAGCGGCTTGAGCATCAAACTCATCGCGGGTAACCAGATCCAGTTTTGCAAAGCTGGACTGCAACATGGATTTAAGCTGCTGCTGCATAGCATCTTGCCCTGGGAAGTCGGGCTTAGATTGCATGAACTGCGCCATATTGGCGCTGATAGTTTCGAATATTTTCGGATCAATCATGGTCATCACTCATTAACAATTTGCATACGTCTGAGTATATCAGCAGAAGCCCCATCCCTACATAGACGCCCTCTGAATCGAGCGCACCAAAATGGTGCGCGCACCAACATTGTGCAGATACGCCTGCCCGTTTTGGTGCATACAAGTACAACTAAGAAAAGTTCTTATCCTGAAAAACGATTTAAGTCATTGTTTATGAATATAAAAACCAATAGCTGGCACGGCTTAAGCAAGTCTCATCGTACGAAACTCAAGAACGACCGATTTTTCTTTCCAAGGAGAAACACAGATGAAATTAGTGTCTGCCGTTATCAAGCCCTTCAAGCTCGACGATGTGCGCGAAGCATTGTCAGAGATTGGTGTGCAGGGCATTACCGTAACCGAAGTAAAAGGCTTTGGTCGCCAAAAAGGTCATACCGAGCTCTACCGCGGTGCCGAGTACGTTGTCGACTTCCTTCCGAAAGTTCGTCTCGATGCTGCGGTATCAGATGATCTTGTAGATCAGGTTGTCGAAGCGATCACTAAAGCGGCTCACACAGGCAAGATCGGCGACGGCAAGATCTTCGTCTCTGAGCTTGAACAGGTTATCCGCATTCGTACCGGCGAAGCCGGCAACGACGCACTTTAATTTTGCTGCCATTGGAGGACTGAACAATGGAAGAGATGCTCAACACAACAGCTGGGGATGTAACTCAGCTCAAGTACGCACTAGACACTTTTTACTTCTTAGTATGTGGTGCGCTAGTTATGTGGATGGCTGCTGGTTTCGCAATGCTAGAAGCGGGCTTGGTACGCTCTAAAAACACCACTGAAATCCTAACCAAGAACATCGCACTCTACGCGATCGCTTCAATCATGTACTTCGTCAGCGGTTACGCAATCATGTACGGCGGCGATTACTTCTTGTCAGGCATCACAGGGGATGGTTTCTCAGGTGATGAACCAGCAACTTACGCTCCATCAGCTGACTTCTTCTTCCAGGTGGTATTCGTAGCAACTGCTATGTCTATCGTATCTGGTGCAGTCGCTGAGCGTATGAAACTCTGGGCGTTCCTGGCGTTCGCGGTTGTTATGACTGGTGTAATCTACCCAATGGAAGGCTCGTGGACTTGGGGTGGCAATGCTGTCTTCGGCATGTACACACTAGGCGACCTCGGCTTCTCAGACTTCGCTGGCTCAGGCATCGTTCACATGGCAGGTGCTGCTGCAGCTCTGGCGGGTGTACTGGTACTGGGTGCACGTAAGGGTAAATACGGCAAGAATGGCGAAATCAACGCGATTCCAGGCGCTAACCTGCCACTCGCTACACTGGGTACATTCATCCTGTGGTTGGGCTGGTTCGGCTTCAACGGTGGTTCGGTTCTGGCAACCTCTGATGTTGCGAACTCAAACGCTGTCGCAGTTGTCTTCATGAACACTAACGCTGCAGCTGCAGGCGGTGCAGTAGCGGCACTTATCGTGGCTCGCCTACTGTTCGGCAAAGCTGACCTAACAATGGCACTCAACGGTGCTCTGGCAGGTCTTGTAGCGATCACTGCTGAACCCTCAACTCCATCAGCTCTGCAGGCACACATCTTCGGTGCACTCGGTGGCGCGCTGGTAGTCTTCTCTATCCTGACTCTAGACAAGATGAAGATTGATGATCCAGTAGGTGCTATCTCTGTACACGGTGTTGTAGGTCTTCTGGGTCTGCTGCTGGTACCAATCACTAACGACGGTTCTAGCTTCTCAGGTCAGCTGATCGGTGCAGCAACTATCTTCGGCTGGGTATTCGTAACAAGCCTGATCGTTTGGGTCATCATCAAAGCGGTTATAGGTGTACGTGTCAGCGAAGAGGAAGAGTACGAAGGTGTCGATATCTCTGAATGCGGTATGGAAGCATACCCAGAGTTCGTAACCTCACGTAAGTAACACCACCCCGTGTTGTTCTGTGGCTGAGGGACTCAGCCACCCTTCTCCACCCCAGCCCAACCGCTGGGGTGTTTTTTTAGGCCAAGGATGGCCTTATGCCG
>Ga0209962_1000470_pt1 | contig 11665 bp, 17 predicted proteins | sample SalPonA_C_H2O_MG_FD_185722 | JGI IMG/M metagenome (GOLD analysis project Ga0209962, IMG submission 185722) | Water microbial communities from South San Francisco under conditions of wetland restoration - Salt Pond MetaG R2A_C_H2O_MG (SPAdes)... | ecosystem: Environmental > Aquatic > Non-marine... | reverse complement strand
TTTATAATATTCTCCTTAAAAAGTTTTAAATAGTGTCACTGGCGGAGGCAGTAAGTCACTCAAACTTGCCGTGCCAACACTCTTTGTTAATTTTGTATTGTTGAATCTGATTTTTGTCATTTATAATATTCTCCTTAAATTGACTATTCAAGTTCGTATACATACACCGCACCGACCGCAGTTGGGTTTGCCAGACTATAAACCTCACCTGGCGCACTAACTACAACCGTCGAACCGTCGATTGCCAAAGCCGAACCAAGTCTATCATCGGATGCAGGGTAATCGTGAATATTAGGATCTTCTGCTGTTGCTATAATTTTTCCTGAGGAGTATTCCATAACAAAAATCGCACCTTCGTTGGTATTACTATCAGTCCCTAAGTCGTAACCTGAATCCCCGTAAATAACATACTTGTCGTTCATATCAAATATCGTACCGTAAGACGGAATAGTTCTAATGTATTGTGGCGCAGATGGATTTGAAATATCGTATAATTCAAATCCTGAACTTAAAGACCCGCTATCATATCCAGTGGATATTGCGAGTGTATTTCCAAACATTTTCGACTCGCCGCCAAAACTTCTGGTGTTAGTATTTCTAGGGAACGTGTATAATAAATTGCCTGTGACCGCATCGTATATGTAACCAGTACCGTCTCCGGGTTTGGCACTTGTGCCATCGCTATCATGTTCTCCGGGAGCACCGAAGAAGACAACTGAACCGTTTGTACTCGCTCCGCTACCGAATCTATCGTACATAGCATAATCTCCGTTATTTACGTTGGGGTTTAGCATGCCTGCGACTAACGATCCAGTTTCCATCTCGAATATAGCAGCCGCCCCAGACCAGTTGTCAAACGAACTTGAATACGAGCCTTCATTTGCCATACTAACGGCTAGAACCCCGTTTTTCAAGTCCACGTATGAACCAAAGTAATCGTCTCGGTATGTACTGTATAAATCAGGATTTTGAATGGTATATTTTAACGCCGCGTCCGACCAATCTCCAGTAAGTGTTTCAAACACCCACACTCTACCTTCGTTATAATATGAAGTGTTTTGGGAGCGTTCCCAGTTTGTAGCACTTATTGCTAATAAGTTTCCATCTATTGACAAAGAACCGCCGAAGTAGTCTCCGTTAACTGTAGATTCAGGACAGTACAAAGTATTAACTAGTGCTCCAGTGTTTTTATTAAATAATTTCACACGTCCTTTGCTGCCACTCCATTCTGGACAACCGACTGCGAAGTAATCACCGCTTATATCAATTGTACGACTACTCACACCAAAACCTTCAGTGGCGTCGTTAAGTATGCTTACTTGAGGATTTAGATAGTTTTTATCGTAATACAACTGTGCGTACCCATCATTACCGCCGTCCGGAGAGTCTCCGAATTTGCTTCCGACAGCAATCAAATAATCGCTTGCCGCAATAGAGAACCCGAATCGGTCAAGTGCGGCTCCATCATCATAACCCGCTGTACCGAATACTGTTTCTTTTAATGTTCCATCGGACAAGTTAAAAATGTGGGCAGCGCCTGTAGCAGTACCACCATCATAACTCTCATATTCGCCTACAAACACATAATTTTTTGATATACCGACTGAGGCACCGTAATACTTGAAGGCATCGGGACTAGGCGGAAGAAGGGTATGAACCAAATTTCCTGTGGTAATATCAAACACGTATGCCGCGCCCGAGTCGCTTGTCACAGGGCTATCTTCTCTAAATGCACCAACAACCGCATAATTACCACAAATATCAACTGCCTCACCAAAATAATCATTAGAAGTTGTACCATATGTATTTGGGTTGGTTAATGTGAGTATAAGATTTCCAGTCGGTGCATCATAGATGTATGCTGCGCCACCTTGAACTCCATCTGCTGTTCCTTGATGGGCCCCAACAATAATATTGTTATTGTACATAGCAACTGACCAACCAAAGCGCGTATTTAAGGATGATGTAGTTTGAGGATTTGGTATACTATGCAATAAATTACCAGTGACCACATCATAAATGTATATTGCGCCCGAGGACGATCCGGTAGTAGCGTCTTCGTATGGAGCCGTGACAACCGCATAATTTCCACTAATAGCAACTTTTCTGCCGAAATAATCATTAGTACTTAAACCATATGCATTTGGATTATCTAGTGTGTGTAGTAAATTACCAGTTGTCACATCAAAGATGTATGCTTTGCCCGAACCAGCAGCGCCAGCCTCGTCTTCTTGGTGTGCGCCAACAATAGCATAATTACCAGAAATACCTACCGCAACCCCAAAATTGTCACCAATCGCTGTACTGTATGCATTTGGATTATATAGTGTGTGTTTCAAAGGATAACTACTGCCTGAATCACTTCTTTCAAAAATGTAAGTCACTCCAGAATCACCTGCAGGATCGTCTGATAGGTTATCACCTATAATAACGTGAGTCCCGTCAGTGTCCATGTTTTGAGAAAAGTAGTTACCGGTAATACCATTGACTGAGAATATATAACCGTCTTCTTCCAATATTCTTTCTGAGTTTCTAGAAACGTTTAATGGGTAATATGGAAGTGAAGTAGTTGCACTGGAAACAGTTTCTAATGTACCGTTACCATCAGTCCAAGAAACGATAACATGTATATCCGATAGCGAATCATTTATTGTTAATGTGTATGTACTTGTTGTTTCTCCCGAAACTGGCACAGCATTTCTATACCATTGATAAGAGAATGTGCCCAAGCCATCTGCATCTGCGATAGAACTTGTATCAGCGGTAAGTGTATCACCAACTTCTGTGGTACCAGTAATTACAGGAGTACCACTAGGCGCATCATTTACGTTGACAATTGCTGTAGTATCCGCACTACTTACAGTGGTTGGAGTACCGTTGTTATCAGTGTATAGCATATCTACTCTGATAACAGAACCCACATCCGCATCACCCAACAAGTAAGATATGCCTGTTTCGCCTGACACTGCTACATTGTCTCTGTACCATTGATAAGTTACATCACCGATACCATCAATGTCAGATACGCCGCTGATGTTCACAGTCAGAGTTTGATCCTCTGTTCTAGTTCCTTCGATGATTGGTACACCTACCGGCGCATCGTCAACGTTTGCTACCGGACCAACAACAGAAGACATTATTTGTTCTGCTGTACCATCGCCATCTATAAATGATACTAATACTTTAATACTTTTTCCTACAAGTGAATCTCCTAGTAGTAGACTGTCAGTGGTTTCGCCTACCAACTCGACATTATCTGCATACCATTGATACGAAAATTCTCCTAGTCCATCAGCATCAATGATGCCACTAGTATCAACTGTTAGTGTTTCGTCCTCTTGAACTGTGCCTAGTATTACTGCTTCCCCACGAACTGGGTTAACAACCGATGTGGTGCCGATGTTTTTTAAAATAAAACCGCCATAACCAAATCTAACTTTTGCCATGTAATTATTCTCCTTATATGGTTAACTGTATTTATTTATCACTTGACAACTAAATAAGATTCATAGTATAATGTTTAAAACAGTTAAAGGAACCTCTATGACAACACAAGCAACTACACCACCAGAAATGAAGTTAGAAGACTTCTTTAGTACTGAGTACATTGATTTCTCAGTTTACGATAATGTCCGTAAACTTGGTAGTTACATCGATGGACAAAAAAACGCGGCACGTAAGATTCTACACACTGTTATCCAACAAAAGATTGACAAATTTACAAAGGTATCTAACTTAGGCCCAAAAGTACAAGACTACGCTCAATATCTACACGGATCACTTGAAGGTACAGTAGTCAACATGACTGCTGACTATGTGGGTTCAGGTAACAACATACCTTTGCTACAAGGTGATGGTAACTTTGGTTCTACATTTATACCGGAAGCGGCAGCAACTCGTTACATCTATGCAAGGTCTAGTGACCAACTTAAAAATTTGTTCAATCCAGATGACTTTGTTAATCTAGAGCATCAAAACTTCGAGGGTGCTAAAATTGAACCTCGATTCTACATGCCAACACTACCACTGATTCTTATCAATGGTTCAGAGGGTGTATCTATCGGTTTCGCACAAAAGATTCTACCGCGTGATCCAAAACAAATTATAAAATGGGTACGTGATACTGCCAATGGTAAGAAGTCTAAAGCAGACCTTACACCGTATTGGAATGGTATGCGTTGTACTGTTGAGCAAGGTGAAAACTCAGCGCAGTGGCTCATTAAGGGTAGTTTCAAGCGCAATACAAAGACTAACTTAACGGTCGATGCGTTACCAGTAGGTTATACTCTAAAACAATATCAAGCAATACTTGATAGATTAGTAGATGACAAAGCAATCAAAGGATATGATGACTTATCAGATAATGATGTTTTTGAATTTAACATACAAGTGGATCGAGGTTTCGGTGATAGACCAGATCAATGGATTATGGAGAAACTTAAACTAATCAAAAAAGTCACTGAAAACTATACGTGCATTGATGAAAACAATAAAGTAATTGTATTTGATTCAGTGGAGCAAATACTAGATGCGTGGTATACAAAACGTATCAAGTACAATGAATTGCGTAAGGCAAATAATCTAGCAGTCATGCAAGAGAAAATGGATGACATGAATGCCAAAGCAAAGTTTATTGTGGGTGTTGTAACAGAAGAAATTGAACTACGCAACAACAAAGAAGAAGATATTATTAAACAAGCAATCAAGTTTGATCCAGTGCTAGAACACCGTGTGAAGAAGTATCTTGGTCTACCAATGCGCAGTTTGACAAATGAAGAGATTATTAAACTTCAAAATCAAGCAACGGAACTAGACAAAGAAATTACTAATTACAAAAAGTTATCGTATGAGGATATCTTACTAGAAGACTTGACTGTTTGGAAATAAATACTTACGGTTAATTACCGGAGATAACAATAATGATAAAATACAAACTTATTCAATCTGAAATAACTAAAGGCGACCGAGTGACTGGTAAAATGTGTATAGAAAACATGGGTGATTATCCTGTTATCACATATCCAGTTAAGAGTATGCCGCGAACTGATTGGGATGATTTTAGTCAATGGTTGGAATCATTTACAACAGACGATGTATATTCTATCGATGCGCTATTGTATCTTTATCATAAAACTAAAGGAAACCAAAATGAAAAAACTATTAGCAGCCGCCACAATTCTAGGTAGTACTCTTGTATACGCGGAAAATGTAGATATGCCAGTTGAGTGTTTTGAAACTCAGCGAGTAATTGAAACTCTTGCACAAAAACAACATACTGGCGTATTTAAGGGCGAAACTGTAGCACAAGACGGAACTACTATCACAACCAATGTAACAGTGGGACCGGATGGTGATTTTGCTCTAATTCTAACAAACAATTCTATAGGCGTTTCGTGTGTAGTAATCCATGGTCAAACAGCGGAGGAATAAATGAAAGTAAAAATGGGACCGTATCCATCTAGATTAACATCTTATGTATATACCAATCATATGCAAAAGAAGTATGGGTACAATTGGCCTGAACCAGAAAATCAAACTAGGTATGAAAGATTTCTAGATAAACTAGAAGACTTCATACAAACATTGTACACGCCTATCAATTACTTCTTGGATAAGCGTGAGCAAAAAGTGTCCGTTAAAATTGACCGATGGGATACTTGGAGCATGGACCATACTCTAGCATACATTGTAGTGCCTATGCTCAAGCAACTCAGAGATACCAAACATGGTGCTCCAGTAGTTGATAATCGTGATGTACCGAAAGAGTTGCGTCAACCTGATAGTTGGCTTGAGCAATATGAAAAGGCAGGTGAAACAGACGAAAACTGGTTCAAACGTTGGGATTGGGTTTTAGGCGAAATGATCTGGGCATTTGAACAGAAATGTCGAGACGATTGGGAAAGTGATTACTATAAGTATGAGAAAGGAGCAGGTGATGGATTCCTGGGAGGATACAAATTAGTGTGGGAGGACTTTGAAGGTCGCAAAGCACATCAAGAGCGTATGTCAAATGGTTTTAGACTGTTTGGAAAATACTATGAATCGCTCTGGGATTAGGTCCTACAATGCTCGTTATGATTCTTGTAAAAGTTAGGAGACTGTTTAGCAGTATGTCCGCATTTAGTACAAGTGACAAGTTTAGGATCAATGTCAGCAACACGGTTAGGATTGTGCTTGCAACGATCCATATGCCAACGCTTCATATTCTTGAAGTCACCAGTCTTGTCGCAATGTGGACAAGTAAGGGTAGTAGTGTCTTGCGGGCGTTTTCGCATACTGGCGATGTGTTCGGCAGATTTAGGTTTGCCTGCGTGAGCCTTACGCATCTTCTCAATCGTTTCGGATGTATGTTTCTTTCCAGTACGAGTGCCTTTGCCTTGCATAGTTTCCTTAAAACTTGCTACTCTTTTAGCAATATGCTCTTCGGACATAGGACCAGTAGGGAGGAACATACCGTTGATGTTCTTGTTTAACCATTTATCGTTGTTAAGTACATCTAACTTATCTAGGGCTTTACGCTCGTGAAGTTTGCACTTATCAACATCATTGAACACTTTGCGAACTTGTATAACATCAGGTTCTCCGTGTTCTTTACGAAACGCTTTAACATGTTTAGAGGAAGTGAAATATGTATTCCATAAATCGTCAGGTGAGCAATCTTTTGCCCAGCGAGCACCGTAGTAAAACTTATCGTGTTTGCTCCATCCTATTAGATATGTGTAAGCCATTGACAATCTCCTTTAACTCTGTTATAGTTATTTATCATTTGCGTGAGAAAATCTATGGGATTAACATTAAAGAAATGGTGGAGAATTTGGGCTAAAAGCCTAGGAGAAAAAGTCGGCGAAACAGACAGGCAAGCAAACGCTGTTGCTGCAATTAGAACATTCTGGTGGGTTGTACACATTATAACCTGCTTTATGATCATTATACACAATGCATCGAAGTTAGGTTGGATATGACGGAAGAAACAGCAAAAGAAGAATACCACGAAGCTAATAGTGCAAGCAGAGCTACTAAACTCGCTATGGAACTGTCTAAAGAACGTAGCAGACTTAAAAAAGAACTTGCTGAACTACAAACAGAAGTAGAAGATCTAACTCCTACTACGCCTACTGGTACACCAGACTGGTACGTAAAGTGGGTTGCTACTATACTTGCTGTTGCAGGCGTGTTTAGTATTAGCGCAGGCTTTACAATGTATGGTCAAGTTGCATATCTTATCTCTAGCATGTGTTGGGTATTTGTAGGTATGCAATGGAGTGATAGAGCTATTATGATAGGTAGTTCTATTGCAGGTACCGCAGTTGCTATGAACCTAGTAACAACACTATCATAAGCACACACTTAATTTAGGCACACTACTAGATAACTACTTACGCTAGGCACACCTCACAGGCAAATCAGAACTCCGTTTGGTCGAGGTAGCTCGACTCGCCAAGAACCAGCCGAGGTAATGCTCGTAGCCGGTGGTGTGGCGTGTTCACCCCTTTGCATTACGCAAACATCTCCTAAAAACTGTACAAGTAGGAACGAGAGTACAGGTAAGAATATAGCTTATTAGCTATATTTTGATGTCAACGCAGGTCTGGGAAAGGTTAGAGCCCATGGAGATGCCTAAAATACCTGCTTCCAATGTCTCGGCTGGATACGACTCACATGAAGCGAGCCAAAGACTAGGTGGAACCTGTTGCAGGTTCCGTCTGACTGAAATGATCTACATGAAACTAAAATTAATTATTATTCATATACGAAGTATTGTACGAGTCTTGTTAAAGACGAAGTAGTTTCGTGTTAGCGAAACTTTAATAGTTGACAGTTAGTTCGAGCTGTTGTATACTTGTAGAGTAAATTAATAAACATAGGCACATGATATGAGTACATCAAACACTAAGGCACAAATATCCTCCTTATTTTCTAATTGGGAAACTGAAGTAGCTAAGGAAGCTACAAAGACTATTGAAACTCATCACGACCCCCTTACTATAGTATGTTCACTACTTAGAAGTGGTGTACAGTCTTTTGACGTTATCAACTATCTTAAAGAACCTACTTATTACAGTGAGTATATCGAACTTAGACTAGAAGATCGTGATTTTGAGCAAGCATATGAGATTCGAGATTACTTTAGTAAGAAACATATGCTGCGTAGAATCAAAGGTGATTTTATTTCTCCTTGGATGAATAAAGTTGATAAATTGTGTGAAGCAAGTCGTAAACTGAATGTTGACTTACTACCAACACTGGTAACACTTCCACGCTACTATGAAGACAATCGCTTTATTGAAAGTTTGATGAAAGAGTCTGTTAGTGTACCAAGCAAGAAAAATGTTAAACCATTTGAAGAAGTAGTAACATTTGTAGCCAAGCATTACCGCAAAACTAGAAATTCAAGTGTGTTTGATTACTACTGGCGTACCGGCAAGAACGAATTAGTAAGAGCACGTATTCCAACCTATGACTTGTCTTACAAAGCCTGGGACTTTGTTGCTAAACAAGGACAAGTTGTAATGAACTTTAAAACACCGCATGTGATGCACCTACAAGGTTACGATTTCAATGTGCATTGCGCTAACTCAGACACGGAGATTAACAACTATGAGTGATATGTTCGAACCAGATAACGATGAAGTTGCAACACTAGTTGCTCTTGCAAAAGAAGGTGCAGAGTTTGACCCAATTGACTGGGGTGATCTTAACATTACAGAAGACCAAGCATATGTAATGATGGCAGCTCATGTGCTAGAAATGCCACTTGAGGACTTGACAAGTCGTGCAATTATTGTTAAACTATTAGTAGAAAATTTTGTACTCAACCTACGATTAATGGGGAAACAATGAAACAAGATGTATATGCAACAACTGCACAAGTAACAAATACTAACACAGGTAAGACTGTTGAAGCAGAAATTGCAGACTTAAAAGAAGGTGAGTCTCTAAATGCATACGTTGCAAACGAACGTATTTCGATGCGTTGGAATGGCAAAACGTATGTAGGTAACATGTTCGGCATGGAACTAACAACTGCCGGACCTAAACTGATTCGAACAATTAACACAAAAGGAAGATTTTAATATGCCACTAGTACCAATGGTAGTTGAACAAGAAGCTCGCGGCGAACGTTCATACGATATTTACAGCCGCTTGATGAAAGACCGTATTATTATGCTAAACGGTCCAGTAGAAGATAACATGGCTAACTTGATTGTAGCACAGTTGTTGTTCTTAGAGTCAGAAAATCCTGACAAAGACATCAACATGTACATCAACTCGCCAGGCGGCGCCGTAACAGCAGGACTTGCTATCTACGACACTATGCAGTATATCAAGTGTGACGTGCGTACTATTGTAATGGGTCAAGCATGTTCAATGGGCTCATTCCTAGCACAAGCTGGCGCAGCAGGTAAGCGTATTGTACTGCCAGAGAGCCGCACAATGATCCACCGTGTAAGCTCAGGCACACGAGGCACATCAGGTAGTGTACACGTACAAGAACTACAGATGGAAGATAGTATCCGTCACTTTGAAGAGTCTAAAAAGATCAACAAGCGTCTAACTGAACTGTATGTTAAGCACAACTCAGCAGGTAAAGAATATGACGAACTGTTTGAAACTATGAAGTTTGATACATTCTTAACAGCAGAAGAGGCAGTAGCAAACGGCTTCGCTGACAAAGTTGTAGAGAAACGCTAGTATGCCCGGCAAGCTGTGGAATGATGTAGGTAACGGCAAAGGCTCTAAACGTAGAATAGGGTCTGATCAGAAAAAATATGCCGATAACTGGGAAAAGATCTTTAACAGCGTTTGGCCTTGTCCAGAGTGTGGCAACAGTCGCACTCAAGGACATCAAGCTGACTGCCCCAATCATTGGAAGAACAAATAATGGCTGATGTAAAAGAAACAGTAGCATCTCTAAAGGGTATTCCTACCAAGGAAGCCCTACTTGAAATGCTAAAACATAAAGTTGTAGAAGTTACGTTTACCAAGCTCAACGGCGATGAGCGAGTAATGCCTTGTACTATGCTGGAGCAATACTTGCCGGCAGCTAAAGAAGGCACAAAAGAAAAGAAACCAAACGAGAAAGTTGTAAGTGTTTGGGCTCTTGAAGCAAATGGCTTCCGTAGCTTTCATTATGATCGTGTAAAGGCTGTGAGAGAAATTGAATGGCCGCCATTTAGTGATGACGAGGACGACCAATGATTTATGTAGATCCAGATAAAGCAATACATCCGTTAAGAGAAACACTAACAGATGAAGACATAGATCGTCTCGCCAGAGTTGTACAAGGTTCAAAAGATGAATGTACGCTAGAAGAATTAGATGCATATCAAGATTATCTGTACGATGCTATTGCAGCTAAACTACAAACTCATCTAGGAGTTACAACACTACAATGAGCAAAGATAACAACAAGGATAATAAGTGGTCCGTTAACTACAGTTGGAATCAACCTTATCAGTACACCTACAATCATCAAGAACGATTGATTCGCGAGTGGGAAATTGTACAAGAGATGCAGAAGATTTTTGAAATTGATGCAATGGTTGAAAAAATGGAAAGTTTTCCAGAAGTTGAAAAAATTATCCAAAAAATTAAAAATAACAGTTGACAGGTACTAAATAGTTTGCTATTATAAGTACATAAAGTAAAAACACAGAGAGAAAGAATAATGAAAGTAACAGTAGATGTCTACACTAAAGATATAGATGCAGCATTAGCAGCATTTAAGGTAGCAATTGAATCAGGTGCAACTGATGTTCGTCTTTCTTCGAACGAAGATTGGGACACTAAAGAATTTGAAAACTTGAATCTAATGTTTGAAGCAGAACACACTTCAGAAGCATTTACTGTACTTGACAACGGACCGTTTGCAAAAGATGTAGACGACTTGTAAAAAGTTATTCCTCGAGGGCCGCAAGGTGTGGCAGCAGACTGTTAATCTGTGATAGCCTGGTTCGATTCCAGGTCGAGGAGCCAAGTTAACGCACACTCTGCAGATTGTATAGCAATTTGCAACAGACTGATAAACTGGGAGTGTGTATTACGGAGGATGGGCAGGATGGTAATGCAGCAGATTGCTAATCTGTACAACGTTTATAGCGTTGAGTGGGTTCGACTCCCACATCCTCCGCCACTTATCTTAACTTATTCTGTGTTAAGGATAAATAACTTAACATAGGGGAGTTTAAGGAATGAGTAATTATCTTTGTAAACGTTGCGGTGATACTACGCCAGACAATTTCTATAAAAGCAATGGTGCTAAAACTAAATGCAAGAAGTGTCATACAATGGAAGTACATCAGCGTAAGAGAGAGATAAAAGATAAAGCAGTTCAGTACTTAGGTGGTAAGTGCTTGGATTGCGGTGTCGAAGGTAATCCGTGGATCTTTGATTTCCATCATAGAGATCCAACAGAAAAAGAGTTCCATTGGGGCAACCATAGAACTTCTAACTGGGAAAACCTTAAAGTAGAGTTAGACAAGTGCGATTTACTATGTTCTAACTGTCACCGAACAAGACACCATAAAGAATGGGTAGAAACGTTAGTCGAACACCATCCGATGTTTGACTAAGGAACCGAACGTGATAAGCGTTCCGAGGGTTCGAATCCCTCACTGTCCGCCATTACTTTAGAATAGGTACTGAGTACGTTTATCGTCAGTAA
>Ga0209962_1000465_pt1 | contig 11769 bp, 5 predicted proteins | sample SalPonA_C_H2O_MG_FD_185722 | JGI IMG/M metagenome (GOLD analysis project Ga0209962, IMG submission 185722) | Water microbial communities from South San Francisco under conditions of wetland restoration - Salt Pond MetaG R2A_C_H2O_MG (SPAdes)... | ecosystem: Environmental > Aquatic > Non-marine... | reverse complement strand
GATGGCGGTGCCATTGGCTGTTCCGCAGAACTTGGAGGTCGCAAGGTTACAAGCAAGTACCTCCATCATCGAAGAGCTGGCGATGCTGCACAATCCGGACCTGCGCATAAAGCACTACGAGGCACGTATTGCTGTACTAGAGACGCAACGCGCACTTTGGGAGCTGATTCCTGACCTCTCGTTCAACTACGGCATCAACTATGACGATGATAGTTATTTGGTAAATAACAGCTGGCGCAGTGCGGGTTTGAGTGTAGGCAACAACCTGTTGAACCTACTCTGGGCGCCCGAGCGTCAGGCGCTGGCAGAGCGTGGTGTTGAGCTGGCGGAACTGCGCCGTATGGCGCTGCAGATGACCATGCTGACCCAGGTACATCTGGCATTGCAGCAGTTCCAGCACTCGCAACGCCAGTTCGCCCGTGCGCAGGAGGTGTTTGCCGTAGATGCACAGATAGCTGAGCAGACTCGACTCTTTGCTGATCAGGAGATGGCGAGTGATCTCGACCGCATCGCCAGCCAAGTTACGGCAATACTCTCTGAGGTGCGGCTTTATCACGCACTGGCGAAAGTGAAGGAGTCAGAAATTCAGATTCAGAGCACGGTCGGGTTGGAGCCGCAGATAGCAAGTCTGGATGACATGACCCTAGATGACCTCGAGACGATGCTCATGTCTGATATCCGCAATGACATGCTCTTTATGCCTAGAAGCCGATCGCAAATAGCCTTGGTTGAACTTGAGCAACTCTACTCAAAATCACGTTTCGATGTAGATAACCCCGAGCGCTACTGGGTGCAGATGGGGCGCTACATCCACCGTGATCATGCGCGCGCCGAAGCGGAAAAATTCAACCAGCGCTTGCAGCTTGACCCGAGCTGGCGCTGGTTTGATGTGGGCGCTCAGGTGCGTTTTGAGCGGGGTAATTTTTTAGTGCAGGCTGGGCCATTCCGGCGGGAGATTGCCGAGGCCGCAATGAAAATTGCCGAATTGAATCTCAACCAGCGCATGACGCTGCTGGAATATGAACGGCTTGATTAGGTGGATGCTAATGTCTGAATACAAGGCTCTGATTAATCGATTCCGTCGATGCATATTTGCCGCCGGGGTCCTTATCTTCTCCAGTTTAGCCAGTGCAGAATTCTCTATTGATGAAGTTGAGTTGCGCGCTCAGCTCTCCCCCGTGCGTTTCACTACGCTCTCTGCTGAGTTTGGCGCACAAATTAGTCAGATGGCATTGTCAGAGGGCGAGCGTGTGAAGAAAGGGGACCGGTTGGTTGCGTTTGACTGCTCCCTGCATCGCGCTCAGCTCTCTAAAGCGCGCGCGACGCTTGCAGGCGCTCAGAACCTGTATAAGGGGAATCAGAAACTGGCTAAGTTAGGTGCGATTGGCCAAGTAGAGCTCAAAAGTGCCGAAGTTGAAGTACAAAAAGCTCGCGCCGATATCGGTTACCTCAAAGCAATCCTCTCTAAATGTGAAGTGTCAGCGCCCTTTGATGGCAGAATTGGCCTGATCTCTGCGCAAGCAGGACAGTTTGTTCAACCCGGGCAAGCATTAATCGAAATTTTCGATGACTCTCTGTTGGAGCTAGCATTTATTGTTCCAAGCCGCTGGATGCCTTGGTTTACGGTGGGTTCCGCATTTGAAGTGCTGATAGAGGATACCGGAAAGACCTATCCTGCACGCTTAGTGCGAACTTCAGGTCGCGCGGACCCAGTGAGTCAATCGGTGCGTGCCTTTGCCCAGATAGATGGAACGCATACAGGGCTGCTTGCTGGAATGAGTGGCAAACTGATTATCCGGCCGCCGGAGTGATTCGATGGCCAAACTCAAACGCCGCCGCAGCGCCTCCCGTGCACTTGAAAACCGCCAGATGTTTGCGGCGGATCTGTTTCAGGTGTTTGTGCCGCTAGATGAGGCGGGTATCAATGAACAGTATCAAGAGCTACTTGGCGAGGGTTTAGATGGGCAGTCGGTCGGAGGCAATAATCTTAGCGGTACGCTTAGCTCAATCGTTCGCATAACAGTCCTCCAAGATGACACTGAGCTCTTCTATGACTTTGCCAACGATGGTTATGACGCCGATGCGGTAAATCCTATAGATGGAACCAGCAGTACGGTGGTTTACGGCGCCGGCGGTACCCTCAATGCCGGTGATGTCATTGAACTGAGTGGGAGTAGCTACGGAAGCGGGGACCGTATCAGCGCAACAAATGCGATCAGTGTGACCCGTCTGGTTGATGATACGGGATTTCTGGGGGCCACCGAGGCTGCTCTGGTGAGTGTTAACCCCGATGTAAACGTGGGGGAGGGTTTTAGCCTAGCGCTGTTAAACGAAGGGCTCACTGATAGAAATGGTGACCTCATACTGCGCGACTCGGGCGTATTTCTCTCAGCCTATTCTGATAGTGCGCTGGTATATATAACGGATACTAATGGCTTAACGGGCCTACTTACCGGTACCGCAATGCTTGAGGGTGAACAGCTATTCTTTAGCGATGCGGACTTACAAGCCGCTGCGATAGAAGATGTATCTAACCCGGGAACCTTTTTATCGCTAGCGAATGGCTGGCGCTCCGTTACAGCTATCACAACCGACACCGATGAACAGATCTCTGCCGTTCTTGCCTCAGGCAACTCAGATCTAGGCACCACCTATTTTGTTAGCTTGGTGTCCGATGAGAGTCATTCGGATAGCTATTTCCTGCCGATTCGCGACCCCTCTACTGCGAATGATGGGCAACTTGATAACAACGACGTTGTCTATGTAGTTAAAGCTGACCTTGCAACTACGCTAACTATCACACGTGCTAATGGCAGCTTTACCCAAGAGTTGGCGGCCGGTGAGACCTACTCGTTTCAAGACCAGAACAGCGCGGTAAGGATCAGTTCTAGTTCATCGCCTATTGCGGTCTATGGGCTGCAGCCCGGAGGGTTTGAGCGAACGGAGGTTCGATATACCTATCCGAACGGTATACGTACACCCTATGACTACATTTACCCAACCTACTACAGCTCAGGTTGGGCCTTTGAGGCAACCCCTGAGGAGTACCTCGCACCTGAGGTTTTCTTGAGAAACTACTCAGGCTTGAACTACTGGATAACAGTTTCTGAAGCGACAACACTCAGTGTCTCCGACTCCTCCTCATTCTACGTAATTCCCTATGGCGGCGGTTACCCTGTTATCGAGTCCGTTTTAGATGACACAACAGGGGATATTTATCGGACCTTTCGTGCCGCGGCTAATGTGGCCTACAGGTTCACAGCCGCTCCTAATGGCGACAGTGATACGATAAGGATCTCATCCGCCGGGAACGCCCTAATCAGCGTGGTCGCTGCTTCGGCGGTTGGTACGGATGCTTACGGTTTCGCTGAAACACTCCCCTCGTCGGGTACGCTGAGCGTACATCGAGAGTTCTATGAAACCAGCGCCGCTCTGAATGATGGGAATAATTATGTAGAGCTTGGCGAAGAGGCCTGGGTTCGAGCTTCGGTTATAAACAATAGCGGAAGTGCCATAGTGGTTGATGCTGATGGCTATCTAAATTTCATGGATGATTTAGACACTCTCAACCTAACTTCTGCCTACACGCTATCGGGCGATAGCATAGTCACAATCAGGTTGTTAGATTCCAATGGTGATGTAGTTATCGATGGTGGTATCGCACTAGAGATTGGCGATCAAAGCCTAGCTGCGTTGCGTGCTGCTGGTGGAGTTGATCTGCGCGAGCTATTTGCTGGGTTGTTCACCGATCCTGAAACTTTCGAGCTCAACTTTGCCGATGGCTATCGCATAGAGGTGATCTACCCGATCACTATTAGCGCGACCCTTAACCAAGATATCGTTGATGACGATTACGCCATTCTTGGGAGAAGCAGCCTCTCGTACCTTGCTAGTGACGGCTCTGAGGGGAGCGTTGATATTAAGGTGCCGCTGGTTATTGAAGTTCCGGAGACGCCAAGCTTTACCTTAGATCCCAAAACTGTCTCAGAAGATGCCGCCGACCCAATTATCTATATCTCTTTGGGTACAGATACGACGGGTGAATATCTCTCAGGAACAGATGCGTCAACTGAGATAAAGCTACGTTCTACCTGGGTGAATACCTCAACCTATGCAACCTTATTTGCAAACAGTGCAGTAAACAACGACTTCACTCTTATGGGTCGTTACGGCACCTTAACAGTGAACACCACTGAGACCGAGAATACTCTCAGTAGCGGTAAAATCGCGCTGAACTATGTGAAGTCATTAGATGAGTACAATCAGTCTGACGCTTCCCAGGGTGTTCTCGAAGACGGATTTGCCGCTGAAGTGCGTAATGACTACTTTAAGTACGGTCGCACCTCTAATACTATCCGCATTACAGATACTGGTATTCAAGGCAGTGTGACTTCGCTGGATGGCGTAGCGATTGACCCATCAATTACACGCTTAACTGAGGATGAAACAGCGGCGTTAACAGGTAACATCGTAGACCAATACCCGGGTCTAACCGCTTACGATAGCGGTGATTTCAGAGTTGGGTATATCAACTACCAATATCTCTCAGGCTCTAATACCGTCAACGGAGATCAATATATTTCAACCGATACGACGGTGACACTGCGGTACGGTACGCTCACTATTGCGCCGGATGGTACCTATAGTTACAGAGTACTGCCTGATCGGCTGCAGTTTTTAGCCGAGGGTGAGTCGGTGAATGAAGTGGTTGGCTTCCGAATTGGCGATAGTGATTACAGCACTACCAACAATCAGCGCTATCTCTCGCAAACACTTAACTTTCGCATCTACGGCAACCAAGATATTCAAGTGGTTGCTGATTTAGCCGAGCTCGCCTTGAGTATTCCTGAGAACGGCGGGCTTTATGATCAGAGATTAGTAATTCAAGCGAGTAGTGGCTTGAACCAACTGATAATCGACGTTGACGGAACAACCGATGGGCTGGGGCAGACGTTTTTATTTGACGAGATCAATCTCTTATCCGTAAATGGTGTAGAGAGCGTCCCCGCCACCGACCCTGTCTCGTACACAGTCCCTCCCGAACCTATAATCGTTGATACTGGCCTAGGTATTTTGACCATCAGCGAGTTCTCTTATGCTGCTGATGGCGACTCAGCAACGCTCGTTTACTCCTATGTGCCGAAGGCAAACGGTTTAACCGGACCCGTCTCCGACCAGTTCGGGTTCATCATCCAGGACCAGAATCTCGAGTCCCTCGCCTATGACTTCAATCTTAATTTGATTCCACCCATCACAGAGAACGGGCCATCTCTATCAGTAGATGATCAAAATGGTGCTGTCTCTGGTGATTACACCGTTATCGAGAATAGCGACAGCCCAAGGTGGAACGAAGACCAAACGGCTTGGGAAGGGATAATCTTGCATGTTGAACCCAGCGATAACTGGCGTAGCGTCTTAATAAACGGTGTTGTGGTGGTCGAGCAGGGGAGGTTCTTCGATGACGCTGACCCTGATAATGTCTTTAGCACTATTGGCCGGCAAATCGTTGGCAGTTACGGCACATTAACCATGCGCGGTGGCGACAAATCAGCAGGTGAGCTCTATCTGAGTTACGAGAGCCGAGGGGACCTTGGCTACGACCCCGACGGCGACAGTCAAAATCACAGTGCTGGGCTTCTGCTTGATCGATTTTCGGTGGTTGCAATTGATTTGTTGAATAATGCGGGCGTTACTGACATTGAGGTGCTGGTTGGAGATACCTATCCACAGACTGAATGGGACAGGTACGGTGATGCAAAAGATGGTGTGCTAACAGAGGATGATAATGTTACCGAATTCAGCGCCAATGTCTCGATAAATGATACACCCAGTCTAGATAGGCCGAACCAGATAATCGGAATTAAATCGCTGGATATCAATGGCGGCGGGCTGTTTGAGTTCGGCAGCCCAGACTCCGTATTTATCGCACGAGAGGATGGCGGTCTCGGTGTATCGGGTCTTTACGGTACGCTGTGGATGGCGCGTGATGGTAGTTTTACTTATGTATTGGATAACAGTCGAACTGCCACTCAAGCCCTAACCGAGGATAAGCCGGGTGTGGAGCAATTTGCCTATACCCTCGCGGATGCAGACTCAGATCCCAACAATAACCCAGCAGGGCGCAATGCAGCTCGGTTATTCATCCATATCAACGGAATGCCGGACCCAGATCCAGAAATTGGAGAGAATGGCACCAACTCTGATTTGCCAATTCCTGAAAACGGTGGGGTCTCCAATCAGCGTCTAAATATAGCTACCACCGATGCATTGGCCACCCTTGCGGTTAATGGTGTCTCTTTTACTCCCGAACGATTGCTCCAAAGTTCTGAAACATCTCCTCTGGCTGTGCCGGGGAGTTGTGGCACCTTCTACATTACAGGTTTTGACCCTGATACAGGTCAGTTAGTTTATGGTTATGTTCCTTTCGGGGGAGCAACCAGTCGTGGATGTGAAAGTGAATGTGTGCCCCTTACTGTCACTGATACCTTTGGTGAATCGGCAACAATTCAACTCTGTTTCACGCTCACACCTCCAAGGGTTTCAGACGTGCCACCGATTACAACAACGGAACTCCTTGCGACTGACGGGAGTAGATCCTTGGTTCGTCCCGTTTACCAGCAGCAGATTGGTCTCGCTTCGGTGCAGCAAACTTCAATTGAGTTGACGGACCCCTCTTACTATATCGGCGGCGATTTCGAGGTGAGTCCATTTGTTGATGATCGTCGGTTGTCGCCTCTTGAGCCCTATGAGCCAGAAGAGTATGCACTGCTTGTACAGCGTGATATCCCGCCTCAGCTGCTCAGCGTTGAGAGTCGTTTAATCGATTACGTTGTGCCAAGCGACACTTTTTTGCATACCGATGCTCAAGCACGTATCTCACTCTCCGTAACTCTTGTAGACGGTAGTAATTTGCCCGACTGGTTAGAGTTTGACCCCAATACCGCTCGGTTTACTGGATTGGCTCCGATTGATGTGAGTGGCGAGTTCTTAATCAAGATTGTTGCGCGCGACGAGGATGGGCGCCAGGCGGAGACCATTATGCGCCTCATTGTGGAGGAGCCTGTCGCGCAAGGTAGTGCAGGGCGAGCTTCATTCTCCCAGCAGATCGCACAACAACAATCTGCTGCTCTGATAGAGGAGAGTCCGGATGCAGGCTAATCAGATAGAGCAGGTTAACCGAGTGATGAGCAGCCTGCTGCGCTTCGAGAAGCGTTTGCGCACTGCTGAGTCTGCTGAGCAACTTCGTATAGTGGCTGTGAACGAACTTATAACCTTGGTGAGTTATGAGCAGGCGCTGATGGGTTCTCCCACAACAGGACCGAAACAGCTGTCGGGTCTCTCAGAAATTGATATCAATGTGCCTTACGTTGACTGGGCGAAAAAACTGCTGAAGCAGCTAAAGGAGACGACAAAGCCTCGCTATTTAACCAGTAATGATGTGAGTGATAAGTTGAGAAGTGGTTGGCAAGAGTGGCTACCTACTTGCTTGGCTGTCGTTCCTGTAATGGCACCCTCCGGAAACAGTGAAACTGAGTTTTTGTTACTTGCTCGGGCTCAACCCTTCTCTGAGGCAGAAAAGAAACTCCTTTCAGAGATCGCTGATCTATTGGGGTTTCATTTAGGTTTACACCGTCGGCGACGGATTTTCACTGCACCCAAACTGCGCTGGTTGGCATCAGCTTATTTTTGGGCGCCCGCACTTCTAGCAGCAACTTTGGTGATTCCGGTAAAACTCAGTGTCTTAGCTCAGGCGGAAATTGTAGCGAAGGATCCTGCCGTTATAAGGGCACCGCTGGATGGAGTCGTCTCTCAAGTTTTTGTTAAGCCTAATCAGACGGTCGCTGAAGGCGAACTAATTCTCAAATTTGATGCCAGAGCGCTGGAGGGAGAAAAAGCCGTTGCCCAGAGTCGACTTGAAACAGCTCAGGCAAGTTATCGACAGATGGCACAGAAGGCGCTGTTTGAAGGGGACACTCAAGGGCAGCTTGTTGTGCTGCAAGCAGATATTGAGGCAGCGAGGTTAGAGATCGAGCGACTCAACGAGCTACTGTCACGCACCGAGGTGCGTGCATCGATGCCAGGGCAAATGGTAATGCAGAGCAGCCAAGACTGGATCGGACGCCCCGTTGCACTGGGTGAACGCCTTATGCAGATTGCCGATGTAGAGAGAGTGGCTGTACGCGGTTGGCTCTCACCCTCCGATCAAGTGCCGATCGCGGAAGGATCACCAGTAACCCTCTTTAGTAATGCGCTCCCCGATGCAGAGTTGGTGGGTAACTTGAATTCTATTGGCTACCAGGTGCAAGAGCGCGCCGACGGCAGCTTTGCCTTTCCGATAGATGCTGATTTGGATCTCTCATCTACACTGCCACCCATAGGTTCTAAAGGCACCTTGAGGCTTGAGGGTGAAACTGTCTCGCTAGCCTACCTTCTAATACGCCGCCCCCTGGCACTGATGCGGCAGTGGTTGGGGCTCTAGCATGAATGTACTGCTACCCCCTTTGCGAGAGGATCTGCAATTAAAACAGTCCGAGGTCGATCATATGGGGCGACAGGTGTGGGTAATACATGACCCGTCCCGCAACCGTTTTTTCTCGCTCGACTGGCTTGGTACTGAGCTCCTAAAACGTTGGTTTCTGCGCGAACCTGATCGCCTAATCAGTAATGTGAATCGCGAAACCACCTTAGATGTGGAGAGCGAAGATCTTGCGGACTTCACACGCTTCTTGGCACAAAACGAACTGCTTCAGGCGCAAACCAGTGAGTCCACGGCGCGCCTGATCAGCCGACGCTCAAAAAACTCGGTTGGTGTAGTTACAAAAGCGCTAAAACATTATCTCTTTTTACGTGTGCCTCTCGTAAACCCAGAACCTGCTTTACGCCTGTTCGCGCCGATTTTTGAGCTACTCAGCCATCGCTATTTCAGCCGTGTAACGCTCTTTGTGCTGTTTCTCGGACTGTTTCAGCTGAGCCGCAATTGGGATGCTTTCATTCACTCTTTTTCCGGCCGCTTTAACTTAACTACGGCGTTCCAAATTGGGCTGGTGATCGTGTTAGTTAAAATTCTTCACGAATTTGGACATGCCTACAGTGCATTTCGTAGGGGCTGTCATGTACCCAAAATGGGTGTGGTGTTTTTGGTCATGTTTCCAGTCGCCTATACCGATGTCAGTGACAGCTGGAAACTCCCCGCGGCAGAGAGGTTGAAGATCGCTCTGGCTGGAATGCGGGTGGAGTTGACGATTGCTGCTTGGGCGACCCTGATCTGGGGACTGTTACCGCCGAGTGGATTACGAGACGGTCTGTTTTTAGTGCTGACACTTACTTGGCTCAGTACTCTGCTGATAAATGGCTCCCCATTTATGCGCTTTGATGGCTATTTCGTTCTGATGGATTTTTGGCGCCTGCCTAATCTTCATCAACGTGCCGCTGCGTTGGGCCGCTGGTGGTTACGCAAACTCCTGTTTGGTTTGCCTGATGAGGCGCCTGAGTATCTTGGCTGGTTGCAGCGCAGAGTGATTCTGTTTGCTTACCTCACCTGGAGTTACAGGCTGTTGGTTATGCTAGGCATTGCTTATATTGTATACGAACTCCTCCCGCAGCCGTTCGGAGCAATTCTCGCCGCTATCGAAGTTTACTGGTTTATTTTGGCGCCTGTAGTGCGGGAAGTTGTTAAATGGCCAGCGTTTGCAGCGAAATCTATATGGCGTTTGCACTTCTGGATGAGTTGCACTGGTTTGCTGCTGCTAGGTTACTTGCTGTTTGCACCCTGGCAGAGCAGCATGCAGATACAGGCCGTACTGATGCCACAGGAGGCTGTTGTTGTAGAGCTTGCCGAGGCGGCTCAACTCAAAAACTCTATTGTTCCGAAGGGCTGGGTTAAGCAGGGCCAAGTACTGGCTGACTTTGAAAACCCGCAGCTGCGGTATCGTAAAGAGGCGATAGAGATTGAGCTGCGAAAGCTTGCAGAGGTTTTGCAGCAAAAGGCCTTCATTGATGATGTGCTTTTGAAATCTGAAGAGTTGGCTCGGCGTCAGATAGAGTTGCAGCAGCAGTTGGCAAACCTTGAACAGGATATTGAACGTTTGAGTGTTCGCTCGCCTTTGGCAGGCTACTTCATCCCAGATGAGACGGAGTTCCAGCCAGGTACTTGGTTTGCAAGGGAACAATCGATCGGAACAGTGATGTCTGAGACGATGATCTTGCGTGGTTACCTCACTGAAACCGATCGGGCATTGCTGACAGAGAGGTTCGAAGGCGAGTGGGTCTCTGAATACGACTCCGAGCAGTTTGCTGTTGATACTGGCGAGATCGAGTTTGTGGCTGCTGAAACCGTCAATACGCCTCTGCTACTCCAGGCTGCGGGCGGAGACCTGCGTGCTCGACGTGTTGAGCAGGGTTGGATACCTGAAACGGCTGTCTATCAAATAACCTTGGCAACCCCAGTAAAATTTGACGTTTCGAGAGGTGAGCGTTTGGGCGAGCTCCGGATTGAGGCTCAAGCGCATAGCCCCTGGGAAGTTTTCTGGACTCAGGTGCGTAGAAAGCTTGAGACTGATTTCGGTATTTGGTTATGAAACGAGTCTCTGAACCATATAGACGGCCTACGCGTATTTTATGTGACGCTCAGAGGGGCGTTCTTCCAAAAACTCTGTCTCCTTGACTGTTCATGGATGGCAACAGACATAGGGAATATGTTGATGAATCGTACAACCATCATATTACTGGGCACTGCGCTTCTTTTCGGCTGCAATGCGGATCAACTTGAAGTTAACCTAAAAACTGATGACCTTCGTCAGGCTGCAGTCGGTGAGCAACTGTTCGCATCTTTTGAAGCAGAATTTTCGCTTGTTTCAGAATTAGATGAACAACAGCGCTCTGAACTCGACCAGATGATAGCCACCGTCGAAGATTTTATGGTTATTGACGATGTTGAGATTGAGAACTCCGATTTTGGTATCAACCTGATAGTTGAAGGGGAGATGCCTATCTCGTCTACTCAAGTTGCCTCGCCATTCTATGTCAGCGTTACCAACTCCGATATTTTCGGTGATATGTATCGAGTCGAACTGGGCAACGGCTATGAGTTCGAGCGCTTTCAGAATGCCATGCAGGGCATCAACTTTATGCTTGCCCCCAATGCTATTCAGCCCGTTAAGTTCAAACTGCGTGGTGAGGGCACCGTGTTAGCGCCTGCGGTGGAGATTGACGGTTATACCTACCTCTTTTACGCGGGTGATATCGACCGCCGTTTGACGATGAACTTCTCGGGCGGGCCTTTCGACAATACCAGCGGCGGCTTTCTTCTATCGAAGTAGCCCTTCGCTAGGCTAACCTTAGCTATGCGGGGCGAAGCGCTCGTTTGCTCTGACATCTCATTCGCGCAAAGTTTTCCTTGCGGCAAGTACCTGCCGCAGCCTTAGCGCCTGCATTTTGTGGGCTATGTGTATATGCCAAAAGTTTGACACTTCAGCTTCGTTTGTCTAACGTTGACAGAAATTTGTCACTTTTGGTTGTGATCCGATGTCTACCCTGCCTGGCGACCTTCTTATTATCGATGATGATGCTTCTCGCCTAACGCGGTTGAAAGCCTGTGCGGACTTTATTGGCGTACCCGCCCAGGCCTATGATTTTGTCACCTGGTTACAGCAAGCTAAGGGTGCCGATCTTTCCAGAGTGGCGCTTGTCTGCCTAGGGGAAAGTAACCTACCCCTTGCCCTCAGCAAACTGCTGGCGCAGTTTAATCTTGATGGTCGCGATATCCCTAAA
>Ga0209962_1000464_pt1 | contig 11778 bp, 9 predicted proteins | sample SalPonA_C_H2O_MG_FD_185722 | JGI IMG/M metagenome (GOLD analysis project Ga0209962, IMG submission 185722) | Water microbial communities from South San Francisco under conditions of wetland restoration - Salt Pond MetaG R2A_C_H2O_MG (SPAdes)... | ecosystem: Environmental > Aquatic > Non-marine... | reverse complement strand
CCGGGACAAGCTCATTAAAGCGGCCTTGGGTGATACAGCTTGTGCGCAACAAGCAAAATCCATCTTGGATATGACGCAAAGTGAAGGCCGTGAGCTCTTCAAAAACCACGATGTCATCTACATCTATCACAACCGCATCGACCATGCTGGCGATAAGATGCAGTCCGAGGGCGAGGCCTTCGATGCAACGGAGCGTACCTTCGATGACTTGATGACGCTGATCAAGAAGCTCGCAGCGTACAACGCATCTAATATCTTAATCACGGCAGACCACGGGTTTATCTATCAGAACAAGCCACTCGATGAGAGTGATTTCTTGTCAGCCGATGCCAGTGGTGAAGTGCATTACAAAGACCGCCGCTTCCTACTTGGAAAAGGATTATCCGCGCCGGATTCCATTAAGGTTTTTAGCCCAGAACAACTGGGACTGTCAGGCGATGTTCACGCGGCCATTCCAAAAGGGATCCAGCGCCTTCGCTTGAGTGGTTCAGGCAGTCGCTTCGTCCACGGCGGGGCAACCTTGCAAGAAGTCATTGTTCCCGTAATCTCAGTGAATAAGAGTCGCCAGGATGATGTAGCCGTCGTGGAAGTCGATCTGCTTCGCGGTGGCACGAACATCATCTCGGCAGGGCAGCTCTCAGTCACACTGTATCAGACCGAAGCGGTGACCGATAAGCTCAAACCGCGCCAGCTACGCTGTGGCATTTACACGTCGTCTGGTCAGCTGATCTCTGACGTACACAACGTCACAATGGATCTGACATCGGATAACGCCCGCGAGCGCGAGATGAAGTTGCGTTTCGTTCTGACTCAAGATGCCGACGCTGCGAACAATCAGGAAGTGAGCCTGAAGCTAGAAGAGCAAGTTGCAGGCACAAACCAGTACACCGAATACAAACAGTTGAAATACACCATTCGCCGCTCATTCACCAGCGACTTCGATTTTTAACGAAGGGCGATGAGAGATAAACAGGACAGAGCCATGACGGATCTAAACGCAAAAATTAACGACATCTTCCCCGGCCTTGTGGTTCGCAAGGATCTGGTGAAGACCGTAAAAGGGAACGCCATTGTTCCGTCCTACGTCCTTGAGTATCTGCTGGGGCAGTATTGCGCGACCAATGACGAGGATAGCATTCAGAGCGGTATCCAGACGGTTAAAGAGATCCTCGCCAAGCACTACGTTCATCGTAACGAAGCGGGGCTGGTACGCTCAACAATTCGTGAGAAGGGGCGCTACAAGGTCATTGATAAGGTGACTGTGGCACTGAATGATAAAAAGGACTGCTACGAGACCGAGTTTTCTAACCTCGGGATCAAGAAGGTCTTGATTGATTCCGGCACGGTTAAAAAACACCCCAAACTCTTAGTCGGTGGTGTTTGGGTTATTGCGGATATCGAGTACGAGCATACGGAAGACAAGGATGCGGTGCCTTGGATCTTGGGCACTCTAAAACCGATTCAGATGTCGCACTTCGACTACGAAGGCTATCTTGAGGCACGCAAGCAGTTCACGTTGGATGAGTGGATTGATGTACTGGTACAGAGCATCGGCTTTAACCCAGAGTACTTCGGCGAGCGCAGTAAACTGACCCAGCTCGTTCGACTCATTCCGTTTTGTGAGCGCAACTACAACCTGATTGAACTTGGCCCAAAAGGAACGGGTAAATCTCATATCTATTCTGAGTTCTCACCCCACGGCATTCTGATTTCAGGTGGCGAGGTTACGGTACCCAAGCTGTTCGTAAACAACTCAAGCGGCAAGATCGGCTTGGTCGGCTATTGGGATACCGTCGCATTCGATGAGTTCGCCGGTAAAGAGAAGAAAGTCGATAAAGCGCTCGTCGACATCATGAAGAACTACATGGCCAACAAATCGTTCTCTCGTGGTGTTGAAACGCTCGGTGCCGATGCGTCAATGGCGTTTGTCGGTAACACTGAACACAGCCTAGCTTACATGCTCAAGCACTCTGACCTATTCGACGCGCTACCCGCAAAATTCTACGACTCCGCGTTCTTAGATCGTCTGCATTTCTATATTCCCGGCTGGGAAGTGGACATCATCCGTGGCGAGATGTTCTCAAGAGGCTACGGCTTTGTGGTTGACTATCTTGCGGAGGTGCTGCGCCACCTTCGCAACCAAGACTACTCAGACCAATACAAAGGGATATTTGAGCTCGACCCCTCTCTCTCGACCCGTGATAGAGACGGTATCAATAAGACTTTCTCAGGCCTGATGAAGATACTCTTCCCGCAGGGCGGGGCTACCCATGAAGAGATAGAGAAGATTCTTAAGCTCGCGATGGAAGGGCGCAAACGCGTTAAAGATCAATTGATGCGCATCGACACTACCTATGCGGCGGTTAAATTCAATTACACCGATGAGGCAGGTAAGGCGGCTTCGGTATCTACCTTAGAAGAGCTGCAATACCCCAAATACTTCCACCATGAGGTCGAAGTGGATACCGGTGAGTTACCTGAACCAATACCCGCGAATAACGCATCACCATCAGCGCCGAGCGCGCCTGTCGCGCCTCAGACCGCAGAGCCTGAGTTAAAAGAGCAGCACATCGTGGTGATGGAGAATCAGCGCGGCGTCAGCTACGAGCAGCTTTTTGGGCCGTATCTTAAAGGTGCTACCCATATCACTATTACAGATCCGTATATTCGACTGTTCTACCAGGCGCGCAATCTGATGGAGCTTTTAGAATCCATCGTGAAAGCCAAGTCTGAAGAGGATGAGGTGGTAGTCAGCCTGATCACTGTTGAAGACGAGTTCAAAGGCGAACAACAACGCGAATGGTTGAGTCAGATTCAGAGTTCGATGCTCACGGTCGGCATCAAATTCGCCTTCTCATTTGATAACTCAGGGTCGCAACACGCTCGTCATATCGTGACGGACACCGGCTGGAAAATCTCCTTGGACCGTGGGCTTGATATCTTTCAGCAGTACGATATGAACGATGCCTTCCAGTTGACTAACCGTCTTCAATCTCAGCGACCTTGTAAGGCGTTTGAAGTGACCTATATCCGAGTGGGGGAGTGATGCGATATGGCATTAGTTAATTTCGGGAAGCTCCAACGCGTCACTGACATCCGCAAATACTGGCCTCGAGAAGATACAGACTTCACACCTTGGCTTGGGTCCGAGGAGAATATTGCGATTTTAAGTGACGCGGTAGGCATGGAACTTGAAGTCCAGAAACAAGAAGCCAATGTGGGTCCGTTTCGGGCGGACATCTTGTGCAAAAACACTGCCGACAACAGCGTAGTGCTGATAGAGAATCAATTCGGTAAAACAGATCACAGCCACCTTGGTCAGCTTTTCACCTACGCTGCTGGATTGGATGCGGTGTCGCTCATCTGGATTGTTGAGAAGTTTACTGAAGAACATCGGGCCGCGATTGATTGGTTGAACAAGATAACCGAAGAGCGCTTTCATTTTTTTGGGATCGAGATAGAACTGTGGACGATTGGCGAATCTGCGCCTGCGCCAAAATTCAATATTGTTTCAAAGCCCAATGACTGGGTTAAAACAGTCAGAGAGGCAACCGAGTCACGCAACCGTAGCGATCTTACCGAGTGGCAACAGATGCAGTATGAGTTCTGGCAAGGTTATGGTGCTTACCTGAATGAGTGTAACTCTGAGTTTAAGTCGCCAAAACCGAGCGCAAGCCTCTGGGTTGGCTACGGAGTTGGGCGCAGTGACGCTGGATTAATTGTCTCGTTTACTCAAAAAGAAGCGGTTGTTTACATCCAACTCGATAACACCAAGCAGCCAGAATGGTTCGGGCAGTTACACGACCAACGCGAAAGTATCGAAGCCCAAATCGGCGATGTAATTACCGAGGAATTATTCTGGAGACAGCGCGACGGATTTAAGCAAGCTCATATAGGTGTATCCAATGAGTTTATCGTTACTGATAGAGCAAACTGGCCAACCATTTTTGCTTGGATGGAATCTCGAATGGCATGTCTGAAAGCAACTTTCAGCCCACGTATTAAGGCACTTTAGTTTTGGGCAAAAAAACTGAATCACAGAAAGCGCTCGAAGCGATACAGGACTGAGTATGGATACGGCCACCCCCCACGACCATGCATATGACCTCTTATCTGAGGGTAAGTATGACGAGCTAATTACCTTCATCACTCCACATGTCAAAGCAAAGGACTCGTGGGCTGAAGCCATGCTGGGACAGTGCTACCGCATGGGTGCAGGCGTTGAGCAAGATCTCTCGGTTGCGAAGCACTACTATGAACTTTCAGCGAACCAAAAAAATCCACAGGGGCAACTACTATTTGGACACCACTTACTCTTCGAAGGTGATGTTGAGGAAGGCAGGAAACAACTTGAATTAGCATTCGAAGGCGGTATTACCTCGGCAGCAGATTATCTAGCCCAAAGTTTCTTTGATGAGTCGAACGAGCCAGGCACAACTGCATTTGCTAAGGGTCTGATCTGGCTAAGGACATCTGCAGACTCGGGCAACCCCGAGGCCATGCACCAGCTTGGGTGGATCATTGGCGAGCGAGGCGATGATGCCAGTCTTGCGGAAGCGCTCGAGTGGTACGAGCGAGCTGCTGAGCAGGGTTATCCAAACAGCGCGCAGAATGCGGCACTCGCCTACGAGAATGGCCGCGGCACAGAAATCGACTATGCAAAAGCTCGGCATTTCTACTCGATTGCCGCCGATGCTGGCTTGACGAACGCACTCCACAACTTGGGTGTTCTGTACTGTGATGGTAAAGGCGGTGATGTGGATAAAGAGGCTGCGTTTAATTGTTTCAATGCAGCTGCTGGACAAGGGAGCTTTTTGTCTTCCCAGAGCCTTGCCACGATGTTCGCTGCAGGCGAGATCATGAACATACCGCCTAACCGATCGATGCAGCTCGCTTGGTTAATGATCGCTGAAGAGCAAGCCAAAGAGCTAGGGCATGTCGAATCGTCAATCATCGACGGCAAGAAACGTCTACTCCTCGAATTATCAGAGGATGACAAGCTCAGCACGATATCGATCCTCGGTGTGATCGGTGAAACCCAACCTAAGTGGGTTGCTTCTATTTTGGCCCAGCAGTACGAGTCAGGTGAAATTATTGATCCTGATGCCGAAAAGGCCGCGTTTTGGCGAGAACAAATTGACGACACGTCAGCGGTACCGGATGGACACGAAATAGGCTTAACGACCGATACAGACTTAGCGTCTCTACCGAAAATCACAAAGAAGTTCGTTAAGTGGCTCCCACAACTTGGCCTGAGCGAGCAGCAGATCCATGGCTTGTTTGTTTTAGTGGGCCTCTATGCCGGCACACCGAGAACGGCTGATGAAATTGAAGAGATCTATACGCCACTTCAGCAGGTTATTCCCCACGATCAACGTGCCGTTATTAATCACTTAGTAGACGAGTTTTTCGAAGAGTATCAACTCCCGCTTGAAGAGTTCTGTTTGAGAAGTGGGTATGAATTTGAATTCAGACCGATCAAAATCAGAGAGGATATGGAGCCTTTCCATCTTCTCAATCTGCGAGACCATAAGCTCCTCGATCCTGAGGTCAATGGAGTTAGTAAACTGGCAGATGCCTCTCGGCTATTCCAATCGTTTTTGACAGCGCTGGGCGAATCCACCTTCCGCCAAAACCGCAGTATGAAAGAGGCCTTTTTGGCCGGCGTCTACCAGATGCAGCACATGGGTCAGATTGATCTGTATGCAGTACAGCAATTGAGTCAATTGATCTCAACATCAGTGCCTTTGGTCATTGGACACGCGTTCCGAGCAATCACTCGGAATACTCTGGATTATTCGCTCAGCGGCGAGATCGAACAAGCACCTCTCCATACGTTGATGTCCAGTATGGAGCGAGACTACGCACAGCAAATGTGGGGCTTCCAATCTTGTTTGTTTTTCCATGACCAGCAGCGAATCAGTGGCGTCGCTGAGTTGGAACCCAAAGACTGGCATCGCTGGGTGACAGACCGTGCGAGGGCGTTTAGCGATGCCTACCCCACACAACTGGTCGGTTTCAGTCAGTCCGGAGCAACCCTAGTGGGCGTGCCAGTTTGGGCAGCTGAGGTAAACGACTTCAAGGCCTGTGACGATTTCATCAACTTCGTATGGGGATTTTCAGCCGATACTCTTAAAAATGAGATGGAACTTTTAGAGTACAAAGCGCTAATGATCCACACGGTTTACGCATCGCTTGCCATATCCCGCGATACTCTTCAGTAGGACTTCTAGAATGTATACACCCCCAGAACCATTGAAATGTCCCCTAGATCTGTTTGACCGTTTGTGGGCAGCACGCGGAAGTTACTGTTCGGATGACGATGCGATTGAGCTTGGATATGAAGCTCTTGGCGAGGGTGTCGCTATGCCTTTGAGCATCTATTTCATCAAGTTCCCCGAAGATTCAACAGACCTTTTAACAGACTGGGAAAAACTAGAATACTGGTTACAAGATATTCATCACAGCCTCTCTGTTGAGAGTGTCTGCATGCCAGATATTGATTACTGGGAGGACGATGCGCCTGCGCCAAAAACCGTATTTCCAACGGTTGAGAGCCTGAAAGAGGCTATCTTCGAGCTCGTTAGAAATGGAGAGCATGAGGAAACATTCCCGTCACTATGGGGCGCCACCATTACCGATGGCGAGCGAACTGTAGAGATTGTTTTCGACGCCATGGATGCTTGGGGACTCGGGCACGCAGATTCGATAGATGTGTTTGACAGTGTCGACGATATGACTGAAGAGGATGGCTACTATGCGTTGTAGCCAATTCAGCGAAATCCCGTGAGTATGAACCCTCAACGACGCGAGTTTCGCGCCAGTGATTTCAGTCCTGCACCTTCGAAACATGGATTGGCTCACCGCCTGACAGTTTATGCCTCTATTCTCACTGGGATTGTAATCGTAGTTCTGATCTACAGCGCCATATCCGGTGCAGACAACTTCAAAGTACAAACCACGCAGTTCGACACTCAGGGCCAATTCAGTGCGCCATTGAACATCGTATTTCTGACTGATTTACATGTGCGCAACAGTACGGCTCAGTTTGAGAAGCTCAACTCGATTATTGAACCCGTCAGGGAATTGGAACCTGACCTGATCCTGCTCGGAGGCGACTTCACCGGCGAGGATACCGCGACGACTCGGCTATTCCGCGCTGAGCTTCTCACCGCACTCGGAGCATTACCGAAAGTTGCACCCACCTATGCGATTTTAGGGAACCACGAATGGTGGACAGCTAGCGACTGGGGAACAGCTATTACAGGCGTGGGAATTGACTTAATCGAAAATCAGCAGCGCTCGCTGAACTTTGAGCAGGGTAGGATCTGCTTGCGCGGCTTGGGCGATGCCTACACCGGGCATTACCAGCCCCAACCATTTACGCCAACCTGCACTGGCATCCCGGTTACATTGACCCATGACCCTATAGTCATCGAGATCGACGATCAGAGCGGTTTATACCTCGCAGGTCACACACATTGCGGACAGATACGTTTGCCGCTTATAGGGGCTCCTTGGGCGCCTACGCGAGCCAGTGAGGAATATCAGTGTGGCGTTGGCGCTACGGATCAAAAAGTCTGGCTGGTTTCGGCAGGCCTTGGAACGTCAATTATTCCTTTTCGTTTTGGCACCGATGCGGCCATCGAACATGTGATCTTGAAGTAGGTGGTCTAGATGCTAACGATTAAGAACAAGCAGGTTATTGATGCATCGGGCACCATGTTAAAGACACTGTCCTGTCCACGACGGATCTCGGATGCTGATTTAGAGAATCCACATCATCCAGTGAGCCGCTGCACGCATTGTGAGCGCGATGTCATCAACACAGATTATCTAACCGAAGCTCAGATCATTGCCCGACTTAAAGAAGATCCAACGACCTGCCTGAAGATCAACCGCTATAACCCGATATTCAGGGTCATTGAGGAGGAGTCCTAACATGGAATTTAATGTTCGTTATGACCGTACGTATATGCCGCCTCGTATCGTCAAAACTGTGTATGAACTCAACGAGGCGAACGATTATCTATCCAAGGGACACACCGTTATATTTGAACGTGTAGACCTCAACAGTGCGCTATACAGCAACGGATTTATTTTCAAAAACCGCAGCAACGGCCAGTGTCAAATCGCCGAGTCCCGCGAATTCTATGTCCAATATGGAAGGACAATACATCTATCCGAGGATGAGTGGGAACTTGTCATACCTGTAAAACACTATGCGCGAGAGCGGTCTTTAAACATCGATTGGGCAGCGTATGTGATTCCTCTTGATCCTAAAGAGGGTGAACTTTTTTACGTCGAAGATCTGATTGAGGATATTTTAGTATCCGAGTTCTGGAGCTCCAAAATTTATGCTGTCGACGGTATCGCAAAATGGAATGACAATGCGCTCGAGTTCCGCCGAGATCTCTATGACTCTAGCGAATGCGGCATTGTCGGTTAATCAGGAGGATTTACGATGCCTAACGGTGGTACGGATAACTGTATGAACTGCGCCCACAACCGGGCTAACCAGCAGTCTGCAAATGTGAAGAGCGCGCCTCGTTATACACGCCAGTCGTTCTGCAGCGTACACAATATCCCCATGTGGGATCATGCGTGGACATATTGCTCCAATATCAACAACCCCGAGCCCGACCGTGCGGTACCCATTAATACCGTCGGGCTGTACTCCGAGGGTTACTCTCGCATTCCTTGGCTCGGACGAACCGCACCCATCAGAAAAGAGAAGATAGCACGGTGCGAGATCTGCAATTCGGGTGAAACCGAAGGGCTTGCCATAAATTCTGAAGCAGTGGGTTTGCATGTCGAATTCTGCAGCAATGATCACTATCGTGAGTGGCATACGAAGCAAACAGAGGCACTGGGCTTTGAGGGTGCTTACTCCATCGGCCGTAACACGCTGCATGAAGCGGTTTTGCGTGGTGACCTTGAGCAGCTGGAGTCCTTAACAAGCGACAGCGAAGCGCTAAACAAAGCCGACCACTTCGGTTGGTCGCCCTTACACCTTGCTGCATTCATGGGCTTTGAAGAAGGCGTTAACACGCTCATCAAAGCAGGTGCGACTGCAAAAGCACGCGATGCAATCGGCGAGCTTCCCATCGACTTGGCTGGCAGCGAGGGGCACACAGGTATCGTAAACCTCCTGCAGGCGTGCACCTACGTGACCACCGAAGAGAAAGAGACGGCTCTCTTAAAAGCGGCAGCCGATGGCAATTTAGAGTTGGTTGAGGTGTTGATCAACGCGGATACTGCTATTGAGTGCACAGACTATCGAGGCCGCACACCTCTTTTACTTGCTGTTTGGGGCGGGCACTACACAACGTCAGTCTTTCTACTCGATCACGGTGCGAATGTTCACGTTGAAGATGAGTACGGAAACTCACCTGTTAAAACGGTCGACACGTGGAACTCTCGAAACCCGAGTGAACTTCACCGATTGATTCATGAGTGGATCAAGAAAACCGACGCGCAGGATCCGTCATGAGTCCGTTAATTAAACACATACTGAGTCTCGTTGGAGAGCTCATCGGACGCTACGCGGTTGCTTTAGGCGTGGGGATTCTGTTCTTGCTATTTGACGGCGTCATCATGAGCAAGTTCATGAGTCATCTGGGCATGGCGGGCAAGATCATGGTCTACGACATCGGGCTGTTCATGTTCTTTGAGATTCCGATCTGGATGCTCTGTGTAAAAATCGTGAGTGTTTGGCACCGTAGCGTGTGGGCGGAGATCATCATAGCGGGCGTGATTGCTGTTTTGGTCGCTCAGTGGCGTACCTTTGATTACTATTTTTGGCCCAATTTTATTAGTCCTACTGTGGATCCCACCACCAAATCACAGATGCTGTTCTGGTTTATCTTCACAGTGATTAACTACCTATTGGCGACGCATACCGCAGCACTGTATTGCTGGTTCGCTTGGTTGATTAAAGGCCGCAAACGTAAAAGACCCGAGGCGATTCTTTGAAGCTCTCGAGTGGATTTCTGAGGAACCTTGTCACCACGCGCTGGTCGATCAATACGACTCGCGACGCGATCTATTACTCGATCGACGGCTCACCCAATACAACGCTAAGCTACATGGATCTGCGTTCGATCACGAAGCGAGACAGTACGCTCAGTTATAAGTTGCTCCTTAATACACAGGGCCGAACACTCGAATTTAGCGGCATTTCAAGCGAGGACTGCGATAAGTTTATCCGTGAAGTCGAAGGTTTTGCCGGTCAGGTCATCGGCGACAAGATTGAACGAGAGTCCTCTACAATCATTGCCGCGATTCAGCAATTTCAAACAATCAAAGCCGGTGATTTCTACCTCAATCAATCCAAAGTGGCCGAGGTCAGAGAAGCCTTGCCGAGCTCCATCAGTCAGTTGTTTGAACATCCGTTTTTTAACGAAGTATTTGTACCTGGTCAGCTCAGAGCCTTCGCGGCCGATTTCAAATCCTTCGTGGATCCCAATAGCCCCGCCACACTCAAACGTAACGCAGAATACGTTGCCCGCAAGAAAGCCGAGTACGCGAGCGTGTTCGACACTGTCGAGAAATACCCTTTAACGGATGAGCAACGCGAAGCGGTCGTCACCGAGGAGGACAATATTCTTCTCGTTGCGGCGGCTGGCTCAGGTAAATCGTCTACGCTGGTCGCTAAGATTCTGTATCTGCTTAAAGAGGGTCAATACAAGGCCAACCAGATCATTGCGTTTGCCTATAACAAAGACGCCCAACTCGAGCTCACTGCGCGAATCGATGCGCTGTTCGAACGATTTAACTGGACGGGTGAGCGTGTGCCTGCACGAACATTTCACGGCTTTTGCATGGAAGTCTTGGCAACGGTCCATGATGAAAAGCCCAGTATTGCAGGCGTAGCGACGGCGAGCAAAAGCCAACAGCTGAACTTCTTCATTCAATTAGTTGAACAACTCAGGCGATCGAATCTAGGCTTTGCAGCTGACCTTCTGAACTACTACTCGATCTTTAAATTACCTGCGCCGCGTGAGGGAGACATCCAATCACTCAGCGACTACAACGAGTATCTGAAGAGTCTTAAAGGACAGGGTGGTCGAGATCCGATTACCGGTGAGTGGCGTGTCTCACTGACGTCCATGAATGGTATTGCAGTAAAGAGTCTAGAAGAGCTACGCATTGCCAACTGGCTATTCCTCAATGGAATTCGCTTTGAGTATGAACGTCGATATGAGTACAACACTGCTGATCAGGAACACCGCCAGTACTATCCGGATTTCTATTATCCCGACATCGACCTATGGCATGAGCACTTTGCAATCGATAACCAGGGGCGCGCACCTAAATTCATGCGCAACTACGAAGAGGGTGTAGCTTGGAAACGCGCATTGCATGAGGCGCAAGAAACCAAACTATTTGAAACCCACTCTGCCCATTTCCATGACGGATCTGTGTTTGATCGTTTAGACCAGGCGTTAACAGCCGCCAATATACCTCGCAATCCACCCCCAAGCTCACAGCTTGATGCACTGATCGAGCAGGCCTTTAATCCTTCTCGCGATCTCGAGTTGGTCATCACATTCCTTAAACACTTTAAGACGAACAATCTCAGCCTTCAGGCCGTGAACGAGCGGGTAGGGCAGTACGCTGACCCAATGCGCGCTAAAGCATTTATGCGTGTCTATGAGCCGGTCTACAAGGCGTATCAGGCGTTGCTTGAACAGGCCCGGGAAATCGATTTTGAGGATTTGGTCCATAAAGCGTGTGCCCATATCGAATCGGGAGCCTACCAGAGCGAGTACGAAT
>Ga0209962_1000463_pt1 | contig 11796 bp, 11 predicted proteins | sample SalPonA_C_H2O_MG_FD_185722 | JGI IMG/M metagenome (GOLD analysis project Ga0209962, IMG submission 185722) | Water microbial communities from South San Francisco under conditions of wetland restoration - Salt Pond MetaG R2A_C_H2O_MG (SPAdes)... | ecosystem: Environmental > Aquatic > Non-marine... | reverse complement strand
GTCCCTTGCGTTTAAGTTTAACGGCTTCGTCATCCTTAACGGACTTGAAAGCCTGCTCTATTTTATCTAACGCTCTGATCACAGCGTGAGCCTCTTCACGAGCCTCAGTATCGCTGGCTTTGCTATTCGTGAAAATAGCAATTTGATCAGAACGAACTTTGCTAATTATAGCACGATATGCGCTATCTCTTAACACTCTATCGGCATCAGCGGCAGTGACCGTGTTGCCATGTTCGTCTATCATCTAGTGTTCCCGCTACCATCTCGTGGCGCTCGCTGTTCAGCCTGAATGCGAGCGGTATCCACAGCAGTATTAGATTTAGCATTAATCTCAGCAGAACGCAAGTACATATCTTGAACCATGCGATCTCGTTCACGATCATCAGCCATTTGCTCTTTACCCATCTGGACTTGGAGCTTAGACATTTCACCCTGCTGACGCGACTGAATGGTAGCGATATTCGCCTGTTGCTGAGCTTGGATCTCAGCGGCGCGGATGCGCTCGCGCTGTTCTAGCTCAGCCGCTTTAGCCTGCTGTTCAGCTTGGATGCGCGCCATATCAGTTTGCATCTTAACCTGAGCTTTCATCTGCTCAGCTTGCAGGTACGCTTGGTTAGGATCACTAGCACCCTGCTGTTCAGCTTGCTGTTGCATCATTTGCTGTACAATCTGCTGCTCAATTTGAGGGTTCATTGGGTTGAAGTAACGTTCTGCGTTGTGGTAGCCGCCCAATGCAAGCATGTCAGCCAAAGTGTTGCGGATCTGCGTCAGTGACACTAGACCGTTACCTGCACCGTACTGCTGGTAAATCATCATCTGAGTTTGCATAGTCTGGTTGAGCGTAGCCAGCTTAATATCTTCCTGACCTGTACCCAGACCCACGTTTATGCAAACGTCCATAGCCGTGTTCCAAGCACGAGGATCAACTGGCACGAACTGACCTTGCATACGCATCATGGTCTGCTCAGGTGAGTTCTTAACTGTCAGTTTAAGCATTAGCTTGAACAAGCGGCGTAAGCCAGTTTCAGCTAAGTTACGAGCAATAACTTCAATCTGACCTTGAACACCAGACTGAGCTATCTTAGCCGCAGTCGCAGTTGTGTTCTGAAGCATATCAGGATCTAGACCCAAAGATGCACGTGATACGCCAGTTTTGACTTCGACAGTCTCATCTAGGTATTGGAGTGCTGGCAGGGTCGCACCGCCGATAAACGGAGTGATCATTGGGGCAACTGAGCCGATCTGGCGAGAGCGCACAATAGCGCCGATCTCGTTATTCAGCACGTCATCCATGTTCACCATGTCTTCAAGAACTTCCATACGCGGGTTGTTGGTCAACGCCACGTTATCAAGCACACCGCGAAGCATAGCCGTTGCAGCGTCCTGATCATCAATGATCAAGTCTGCTATTGAGCGACCGTAGAAAGCATGGGGCTCTGGATCACACTCAAATACAGCGAATGGAATTTCATCCCACAGCTCATAATCTAGTAGTTCGTGATCAGTACCGCCGCAAGTGAACTTATACAGAGATGGAGCGCCTGTACCTTCGATGTCCATCCGCATATATGCTTCAGTCACCTGCACAAGCTTCATAGAAGGGTCAGCACTGTCTTCATCAGTGTCATCTTCCATGTAACCTTTACGCTCGTATATCTCTTCGTCACCACCGTCATCAAGACCGTCAAGCTCAGACACTTTCTCAAAGTCGAAGCCCATAGCGACAAGATCACCAACGCGCATCTCAGTACGGTGCGCCACAATGTATGCATCTTCAATACATGTAGCGTTACGATCAACAAAGAACTCTTCAGGGGCTACAGACTTAACAGCAAGTTGCGACTCTGAACGGCGGTAGCTGAGTTTGAGCGAGTGCGTGTTACGCTCAACCTGCATACCCGTTTCGTCAATTTCAACCTCAACCTCTTGGGTGTGTTCAAGAATCTCACACTCAGGGTCGCTTGCGACAATGTAGTACTCATCATCAGTCAGATTGTCGAAGCTGTGAATTTCAGCACTCTCAGTCTCATCCATGTAGACTTTAAGCACACCTTGCTTCTTCACTAGCGCATCGTGAAACGCATCTGTAAGCAAGTTAAACTTACCGCACTCGTTCAATCGCCAAGCAATATAATCGGTTGCTTGTTCTGCCGTAGGTACATCTTCTGGGTTCTTAGGTACGAACTCACCCGCTTTATCATTAGCAAGGAATGTACGCAATAGGCTTGGTTTTATGTTTCGAACGGTGTCACGCACTTTAGTCGCAACGACTTTAGAACGACCGTCCTCGTAACCTATATCAGTCTCACCGTCAAAGTAGCGTTGCGCTTTGATTCGGTCAGGTGCAATCTCAGACTCGACAAAATCAACAGCCTCGTCAATAGCATCCGATACGATGTTTTCAATCGTGGTGCTGTCTAATTTCTCAGGTCGAGCCATTATCTGCGATCCTCTTCATCTTCTTTAATGTAGTTCGTAGGTATGCTACTCCAAGCGGGTGCCGCAAATGGAACCGGAGTAGGAACATCAAGCGGTAAACCGCCTGTACCTAAGAAGTGTTGCAAATTCTCAGCTCTTTGCCTAATCTGAGATTCAGACAATTTTTTCATTGCAGCAGCCGTACCGCTAGCTACAAGGAAGGTAGGGTCGATAGCAGCGCCGCCAATGCTTAGAGCTGTCATTAGACCGCCGCTAGTTGGTGACAGCTTACCGATAGCTTGTTTAGCGTCTTGGCTAATATCACCTTTAACAAACGCTCTAAACAAAGCAACCTCATCTTCGTTAAAGAAACGAAGATCCTTACTGTCTAAAATGCGGTTCACAGCCGCTTTGTACCTTGCTGCGACATCGCCGACACCGCTAGCGTCCATCTGACGGTTAACTTTATCAAACGCGTCTTCAAGTAGCTCAGCTTTCTTGTAGCGAGCGTTAGCGGTACGAGCCAATTTCAGCACGTTATCCCCGCCAGCAAGTTTACTGTCAATCAGTCCGTCTAGCTCATCAATCATACCTCGAATGATGTACTGCTCATCAGGCTTAGCTGAACTGTGAACGCGCCAGATACCTTGACGTAACTTATCAAGTTGACCTAAAGTCATAGCTTGACCTTGCTTATTCTCAAGCATCTTCTGAACTACGTTGACGCGCTTATGCACGTCCGGTACATAGTCAGCCGCTTTGGCTACGTTTGACGCTTTGTTGTACAGCGTGCTCATATCGTCTAGGCCGAATATAGTACCGCCGACATTATCAACTTCTCGATATGCTGCGGTTTTAGCCGTGCGTAATGAATCTACGGTTGGTGTCTTAAGTGAAGCCACAAAAGGCATAGCCGCCTTGTTGCCCAGCTTAAGCGCCCAATCAGCCAATTTCTGAGTACCCGCTCCGAATATCGCACCAGCCGCCGCTGCTTTTGGTACTTCAGCTAGGCGATCTTCGACACCACCTTCAGCAGCATTGAACGCGTACAGTCCAGATCCAGCCGCCGCTTTAGCGGCAGTTTCACCAGTGGAGCCTAACCTAGCCAAACCCGCTGGAGCTTTGAGCATATTTACAGGTGACAGTACTGACCCTGCTATCTCAGTGCCGTAAGCCGCCATTGGATTTACGTCACGGTACTGACCAAGCATCTCACGCTCGTTCTTAACTGCCGCGCCGTACAAGTCGCTGATAGGGCGCTCATCACCTTGAAGCTTCTGTACCCCAGCGGTCATACCGCCTACGATCTCATCCCCAGCACCGTAGGTCATGCCTTGAAATCCAGCGCGAGCCGTAGACATAGGCGGCTCGTATCCTTCAGCAAAGGTGCGCCCTGTTGGCTCATATCCAGACTGCTTAGAGAACTCAACCATGCCCTTGAAGTCTTCGCTGCTAAGACCGAGCTTATCAGCGAACTGACCCATAGGTAGTTTTTCCTTGTAGTATTTAGTCCAAAGACCAAACGCTAACTTGCCGTTAGGCGTGTTAGCGTACTCAGGGTTGTCGCGTCTAAAATCATCAAGAGTCATAGTGCCGCCTTATTTAAACAGTCTGAGAGGGTCTTGCTCAGCCTCAGGCGATACACCCGCTGGCAACTTGATACCGTACTTGTCGGCATTAGGATATGCTGCCGCTTTACGAATGATGTCACCGTATATGTCACGTAAGTTCTGCAAGTTCTGCTGGAACTGGTCTTGCGACTGAGAGAATGAGAGGTTGGTTAGTACGGACTGCAAGAACGCCAATTCTCGCTCAGTAACCTGACCCAATGCACCCCCAGTTGGAGATTCCTGACGCATCTGGGTTAACTGGTCGAAACCAATGTTAGCCTTGATAGTGTCAGCTAGAGCCTGAGCGTCAAGCCTTCTTGTACCTGGGATGTAGGATGCTGCAAGACCGCCAACACCAAAGATAGGTGATAGTATGCTGTCGTTAGATACGATTTGCTGTAATCGTTCTATGTTGTCAATTACGATACCGCCAGCTTCAACAACACCTGCCGCCTGAGCACCTTTAGCTTGCTCCTGAGGGCTACCTTCTATAAGCTCCATACCAGTTGGTCTACCTTGCTCATCATAAGTAAGCGAGTAACCTGCTGGAATAGCACCTACGTCATACGTAACGCCACCGCCGACATTAACGTTAGTACCCTTACCGCCGATAGCCCCGATACCACTTAAGTATTTAGCCGCCTCTGGGTTTTGCATCAACCACATGTACTTCTGAACATCAGCAGGTAGCTCTTTCTGAGCTAAGGTTAGCTTGATAGCCTCCTTAGGATCAATAGCACCGATCTTAACCGCAGTGGCAAGATCATTACGCTGTTTCTGCGCCAAGTACTGAACGGTTCGGTTGCCTAGCTCAGCTTCAGCCATTTTCTCGCCGCGCTTCTCGATACGGTCACTAACCTGACCGAAGCCAGCCATACCGAGCTTTTGCAAGTTAGGGTCATTAGACAGCCCAAGCATACCTGAGCCAATTGTCATCATAACGTCCCACTTGTCGGCTTTAGAGCCCTCTTTTAGCTTGGTTAGGTCGCCAAGTAGCCCAAGCCCGTTTGCGTCAGGTGTCGGGGCTCCTGTGGGTGCAGGGGTCGGTTGACCCGCATCCTGAGCCATAGCAGGTTCAGGATAAGCTTCAAACTGGACTTTAGGTTCAGGTTTAGGCATTGGGTTGATGTAAGGTTCAATATCCTTCATCACCTGATCGACATACGGACTGTCAATGCGACCTAGTGGCTGGCGAGGGACAGTACCCGCATCTCGCTCAAGGCGCATAGGAGCCATAGCCGCCCCTAAGCTACCATCGCCGCGAGGAGGCATGTTCTGACCCATAGCCAGCTTTTCCAAAATAGGGATAGCTTCAGGCGGCATGTTCTCAAGAGTGCCGTACTGACCTTGATGCGCTTGCTGACGCCAAGCGTTGCGCAAGATGTCTAGCTCTCTCTTGCCCAAGTTACTAATTGGAGACTGAAAATTCATCACTTACCCCGCTTTAAGATAAGGCGCTAGAGCGCCTGCGCCGTAGAAGCCCATACCCAAGTAGTCCATCAGACCGTTAGACTTGCTCTGCGTTGTAGTACCACCCGCGCTAGGTGAAGCACCAAGAGCTTGAGTGTATGCGTTCAGTGCAGTGTAAGGCGACTGGGTGTATCCGGCGTACTGAGCCGATGCGCGATCCATCAGCATCTGCTGTAGAGCCTGCTGCATAGCGCCCTGCTGGAGTTGATTCTGCGTGATCTGCTGACCCATACCGAAGCCTAGGTTAGACAAGTTACCTAGCTGACTGGCTGCGCTGAGACGCTGCTGAGCACCCTGCAAGCCTGCCTGCTGGTTGAGCTGCTGAGCTGTCATCTGGTTAGATGCGTTGTACTGACCTGCCGCGTTGCGAGCTGCCTGATTCTGCAAGTTAGCTGTCATCTGGTTGCCAGCACCGAACTGACGCGCTGCGTTTAGAGCGTTCAGGTTCTGCGATGTCATCGCGTTCTGAGCGCCCGCGCCAAACTGTCTTGCAGCATTCTGAGCCGCTGCGTTCTGTAGAGCTGCTGTGTTAGATGCTCCAGCACCGAATTGAGCCGCAGTGTTCCGAGCGCCAGAGGTGAACTGCCGTGCTGCGTTTTGCGCTGCGGCATTCTGCAAGGCTGCTGTGTTGTACGCCTGAGCGCCAAACATACCTGCCTGATTAAGCGCGTTCTGGTTAGCCTGAGATGCTGCCATGCGACTAGCAATGTCCTGCTGAGCCATTTGCTGAGCGTTCTGGAAGCCTGCCTGACGTAACTGCCCAACCTGTTGATTAAGGTTGCGCTGGTTTTCAGACATCATCGTACCTTCAGCTAGACCATGGCGAGATCCACCAAACGCATTAGCTGCTGTAGCTGCTGAGCCTAGTTGATTAGACCCCATCTGCTGTGCTCTAGCCGCATCGCCCTGCAGACCCTGAATCACAGTACTTTCATACGGATTCATGTATGGGTTTAGGTTAGTTCCAGCCAACTGGCCTGCTTGCCACGTATTAGCGTTGTACCCACGCGCGCCAGCATTAGCTGCATCGTAGCCTTGAGCGTTGTAGCCCTGAGAACCTGCATTAGCCGCGTTGTATCCCTGAGCACTACCTGTAACCGCGTTGTACGTGGAGCCGCCTGTCATCGATGGATTGTAGCCAACAGCAGACACACCTGTAGGCGAGTAATTCATACCCTGAGCAGTGCCAGCCATAGCGCCCTGCAAGCCCTGAGCCGCTTGATTGAATACGTTATTAGTCGCTGGGTTAGTTGTTGCTGTACTAATGCTTTGTGTTGGTGTTGGCGCAGTAGTACGAGAACCGCTTAATGAACCTGACATATTATCTACCCCTTACCAGCCAAAGCCGCCGTCTGTGCGACCAGAGCCGCCCGAGATTGTTGAGCTTGGGTTTCCACCCCAAGATGAACCACCGCCTGTGTAGCCACCACCATCTGAGCTACTGCTAGACCAGCTACCGCCTACACCGTAGTTACCACTATCGCTTGGCGTATAACTACCGCCTGAGTAAGCTGGCTCAACTGAAGCAATTGCGCCTGAATAATCAGTACCGCTTGGATCAAACCCAACGGTAGGCATAAGAAGAGGATTCTTGTTCACCTCTTTTTCATAGGCTGCCTTAGCCTCTGCAGCAAGCTTATTATTGTACGCTGCAATTGCACCGCCAAAAGGAAGCATATGAACTAAGCCATAACCTAGACCAGACAACTCGCCAAAGTTGTTAAAAACATTGCGGTTCCAAGGAATACCATCTCTACCAACAAGTTCTCCGCTACTGCTTCCTGTGTAGTCTGCCATATTACGAACAGAGCTAGGTGCCTGTGTCGTTGTAATCGAACCAGCAGGAGTAAAGACAACAGGAGCGTCACCAGAGTAAGGATCAACAAACATACTGTTAATAGCATCGAACTGACTTGGGCGCTGCCGCTCAAGATTGTTCATGTACTGATCGAACATCGCACCAGAGCTGTAGCCAGTGAAGCCTAGATTGTCAGTAACAGGCTTAGGCATATACGCGTTAGCATCTACTGGAGCACCTAGCCCGAAAGCGTTAGCCGCTGCTGATGTGTTGTTGAAGGCAGACTGCTGCATCGGACTAAATGCCGCTACATCATTGCCGTACTGTGGAACATACCCGATCTGTGAAACGTAACGCGCTCTAGCTAAGTTCTCCTTAGCCGCATCTTCCAGAAACTTAGGTATGCTTTGTGTAGTTGTGCTGCCACCGCCACCGCTCATTATAAAATCCTCTTAACCATCTGATGCTGGTTTAAATCTTCCCAGCCATCTTTCTTTAGTTCTCTGAGCCAGCCTTTGCGTCCCGACAGTGTGAAGTCAGTGCAGCCTATCGCTTTTGCCCATGTTACCGCATCCTGCTCTAAAGCTCTAATGCCGTTTAGATCACCACCCGCTAAGAATATATGTAGGACTCTTTTCTTAGGATAGTTTATAACCTCAGTCACCGCACAGCAGGTATCGTTGTGCCAGAACTGCAGTTGACCGTTCAACACACCTTGAACAATATGTTCAAAATCGTGCGTATCGTTACCTTTATCAAGCGCGGCCTGAATCCACTTATGACACCGCAGCAAGTCAGTTAATATCATCCTTGATGCACCCTAAACGCGCTCAAAGTGACACTAGGCGTAGCAGGCGCGTATGTAGCCGCTGGCGCTGATTCAAGTGTTATAGACGTTGTATCGCACTCATACCATGCCTCGATGTAATCACCTGCTGTCATATTAAGTAGAACGGTACGACTGAGCACCGTAGTCTCACTAGAGTTATGCAGCGTAGCCTTCATGGTCGAGTTGTTGATATCTGACCCGTTTACTTTAGGCCACAGCCAGATAGTTGCCGCGCTTGATGTAGAGCTAGTGACCTGCACACTGAATGAAAGCAGGAACGTACCGCCAGCATTAAACACTAGACGTGTAGTGGGCGAACCGCCAAGACTCATCCCTTCATCTAAGCTAATACTATCCCAAGTGATCGCATACTCTTGGTTAGCCGCTGCAGGAGTTATGTCTGAGCTTGAGATAACGATAGCGTGACCGTCATGCAAAACCAGAGGAACAAACACACCATCAAGTGATACAACAGGCGAATTATTGTCATTATCCCACAGTAAGATCCCATCTTCTGAGGCGCGTGTCTCATTCCTGCGCCACATCAACTTACTGCGTACAGAGTCAAGATACTGGGTTAGGCGATTACCCCAAGTTATCCAGTCTTGACCGAATGGCTTAGGTGATTTCATCGTCTACCGCCTGATTTAACTTCGAGTCGGTTTATACCCACACGCCAATCAGAAAGAACAGTTCCCTGCACTCGCATCCTGATCTGGCGACCCGTAAACCTGACTGATGTAGGGTTAGACATAGAATAAGCGCCATACTCACGCTCTACGTCATTAGGATGGAAGCGCGTCTTGAACACCGCCTCAACCTCACCCTGAGTACGCTCATCTGGGATCATTTCAGTTACAACAGCAACCTGATCACCTGACCCTAGTGAGAACGGAGCAGTCTCAGCAAACGGCACCAAAGAGTCGTAGTTAAAGCCGATCTCGTGCTCATAGGCTTTATAGTCAGTTGCACCGAACAGGGTAGGATTCTTAAACGAGCCAGCATCAAAGCCAGCAGTGCGATCAAGCTGACCTATCATCCACGTATTTTCTGTGTAGTTATACGCTACGTATCGATCTATCTCGTTGCTTGCTGATGAAGGGTAGAACCACCATATCTCACCATAGCGACCATTTACAAACGCAAAAGCCTTGCTGATCTGTGCGCTGTTTATATCGCTAAAAACGTAGTCACTTACATCAGAGTTTAACTCAGTAACTCGCCCACCTGCGTATGTGTAGAAGGCTTTAGATCCCATCCAGAACGCACCTGCATCAGATACAGCCACAGACTGCTTAGAGACACAGCCACACGATGTACCCACACGCTCGAAGCCATACACAAACTGACCGCCAACGTATGTAGCAATGTGCGCGTCAACATCAGTTAGGATGAGTGTCTGACCTTGAACCCTGCGCCCACACTGAATGTACCCAGCAGTCTGTAGCTCAATATCACCCGCCTCATTAGTGGTTGCTGGAGTCCATGTGTTGTTATCTTCACGATCAGACCAAGCAACCTTGCGAGGATTACCGCCTGCACCCAGCGCGAACACAAACCTTTCGGATGTTACCATTGCAGAGCGGTTTCCCGTTGGTGCGTTAGACAGAACTGCCGCTGGAGTGCCTGTATTTAGCTGCCACTCATAAATCTTACCGTCAGCATCAGAACACGCAATTAGGTACTCACCCCAGTTATCCAGCGCCCAAGATGTTGCAGGTGTTGGTACTGTAGCGTTAATCCGAGCAATACCATAATAACCAGTACCAAAGAACGAACCACCGTAACCTGTATTCACGTCAGCATCAGCAATACCTGCCGTTAGTCCAGCAGGCGTTATGTCGTACTGAATACCCGCACCTGCATAGACGTACAGTTTGTTGTACGTACCTGCCGCAGTCCATATATCTTGGGAATTGTCGCGCCAGCCGTAAGCACCGCGAACAGGTGCATTAGCCGCTGATGATGAGCGTTCACGCCAGCCCTTAACAGGCTGCATTGTGTTATCCATCCAGCGTACTAGGTTAGAGTCTCGCCAGCGTCCAGTAGACTGGAGATCAGTACCATTACGGTAAATTCCGCTCGGTATATCAAGTGGCACTAGCGGCATACGAAACTCCTTAGTATTACTCTGACTCTTCTAAGTCAGATTTTAGCATGGATACAAACGCTTCTCGCCCTACACCCATCTGTTCAAGATTGAACTGAGTAGAGGATATTTTACGGTCAAGATCGCGAATATGGTTGATGATAGCCTTCTGCTTATCAGTCATATCCTCGTATACATACTCTACGCCATCTACAGTGACTGGGGTTTTTTCTGATTTTCCCATTGTAGTTTCCTCTTTGGTTTATCTATTCCAGAATTTATATGTAAGCTCTATACCGAAGGCATCATAGCCAGCATCATCTTCGCCAAAAGCACAAGAATGGTGAGTGTACTTAGAGTTAATAGTAAAGTTTTCGTACTCATACACATTCAACCTCAACCCTAAGTTGCTAGTAGTACGATCATCGACACTGCCAACAACACACTGAGGCGATGTACGCTGAGTGTAGTCTAAACCAGCAAACACCTCGGCCTCTTTGAACCATACAGGCTCTTCAGCAAAGGCTTTAGGAATGACAGCAAGGGCAACGGCAAAGCATATAGCTAAGACAATACCCTTGAGGATGCCAAGTCCAGTGCGGCTAGAGAAGTACTCTTTAAGGGATACAGTGCGAAGGCTGTATAGCCCCCACACTACCACCACTGCTAAGATTGCCAGTACAAACTGAACTATGTCGCTCATAGTTATGCTTCAGATTCAGCCAGTTTAGCTGCATAGGCTGCTTTGACTTCATCAGTGAAAATAGCAGCTGCCATTGCCTGTACTGAGGCTGGTTCGTTGGATACGTCTGAGTCTGGGGTTAGTACGTGGCGTGAGTAGCCTTTAGAGCCTACAAGCACACCGTCCTCTTCAATCCATGTAGCGTTACGCACTTGAATCATTGGGATGGTGTCTAAATTGACTGCTTCAACTTTGTCTGTTTTCGTAATCTTTTCTAACATTGTGTTTTCCTTTTGGTCTGTCTAATGAGTCCACATTAGATATTGGTTAGGCTGTTTCGTAAGTCATAGTTAAATAAATTGAAGCGGAGCCAGAAGCAAACTGACTAACTTTAATTGTATCTAATGCTGCTGGTAGTTGTTCTACTAAAGTAATAAAAGAGGAACCTGAGCTATTGTATGCCCCTACAGACACTGACCCTGTATCTATAGATATGTCTATTACCTGCACTAATCCTCTAGAACTATTTCCAGATGCAACAGAAGTAAACGGTAAGTTTCTAATACGGGCTATAGCGCCAGAGGTTAATCCTGTAGTGTTTATACCATTTATCGAAATATCTACATGAACAATTCTACCTACCTTAGTGTATCGCCCTATTGTAGAAGTAGCTGTAGCCGCATTACCTCCTGATGTATTGTCATACACGACAGGAGTCCAAGTCCCCTCTTCATAATCATCCAGCTTATTAGCCGCAACTGTGCCACCTAAGTAGACACCGCCTGATAGGTAGAGGTCTTTGAAGCGTTGGTTAGAATAACCTAAGTCAATTGCTGCATCTCTGTAAGCAACACCTGAAGTAGAGAAAGGCACTACAGCATCAACACCATCACTAAATGT
>Ga0209962_1000459_pt1 | contig 11873 bp, 22 predicted proteins | sample SalPonA_C_H2O_MG_FD_185722 | JGI IMG/M metagenome (GOLD analysis project Ga0209962, IMG submission 185722) | Water microbial communities from South San Francisco under conditions of wetland restoration - Salt Pond MetaG R2A_C_H2O_MG (SPAdes)... | ecosystem: Environmental > Aquatic > Non-marine... | reverse complement strand
AACCTTTTTAGGTTCCCTCCAGTCTGTTGGACGCTTCATGTGAGTCGTATCCAGCCGAGACATTGGAAGCAGGTATTTGTAGGCATCTCCATGGGCTCTAACCTTTCCCAGACCTGCGTTGACATCAAAATATAGCTTATAAGCAATAATTTATAAATTATAGCTAATGCACTATATTTCTACCTGTACTCTCGTTCCTACTTGTACAGTTTTTAGGAGATGTTTGCGTAATGCAAAGGGGTGAACACGCCACACCACCGGCAACGAGCTTTACCTCGGCTGGTTCTTGGCGAGTCGAGCTTCCTCGACCAAACGGGGTTCTGATTTGCCTGTAAGATGTGCCTAGCGTAAGTAGTTATCTAGTAATGTGCCTGAGATATATATTCTGTTTACTGTGTTAGTGCTGTTACTAAGTTCATTGCAACTGCTGTGCCTGCAATACTAGAACCAATCATAATTGCTCTATCGCTCCACTGCATACCTACAAACACCCAGCACATACTGGATACAAGATATGCAACTTGTCCTTGCTGTGTAAAGCCTGCACTAATACTAAACACGCCTATAACAGCAAGTATAGTAGCAGCCCACTTAACATACCAGTCTACTGTACCAGTAGGAGTGGTAGGTGTTAAGTCTTCTACTTCATGTTGCAGTTCAGCAAGTTCTTGTTTTAATCGCTTGCGTTCTTTAGACAGTTCCATAGCAAGTTTAGTAGCTCTGCTAGCACTACTTGCTTCTTGGTACTCTTCTTTTGTTTGTTCTTCGTGTTCTGTCATTTTAATCCCACAAATTCTCGTAGTACTTTCCAAACAATCTAAAGCCGTTGCTCATACGTTCTTGGTGTGCTCGACGCCCTTCATCATCGGCATTGATGTGATATCCGCCAAGTATTTTCGATTTGTCTTCTATCCACTCACCATAGTACTGTTCTTCCCAGTTGTCGAGTGACTTTTGCTCAAATGCCCAAATCATTTCATCTAGTACCCAGTCCCATCGTTTGAACCAGTTTTCGTCTGTTTCACCTGCCTTTTCATATTGCTCAATCCAACTATCAGGTTGACGCAATTCTTCTGGAACATCACGATTATCAACTAAAGGCGCACCGTGCTTAGTATCTCGGAGTTGCTTGAGCATAGGCAAGACAATATGGGCAAGAGTATGATCCATGTTCCAAGTGTCCCAGCGGTCAATGTGTACTTTAACTTTTTGTGTACGTTTGTCTAAGAAGTAATTGATAGGCGTATATAGTGTTTGAATAAAGTCGTCTAACTTTTCAACAAAGTCTTCAAAACGAGTTTGTTCGTTAGGCCAGTCAAAACCGTAACGCTTCTGCATAAGATTTTTATACAGATTACAAGTTAATCTATCTGGGTATGGACCTATTTTTACTTCCATTTTCTTTTCTTTCCGTTTCTTATTATGTCTTTAATATCTACAACAAGATACGACACTGCAAATACTAGTAGAACGCCTACAAAAGTTAGGAACCATCCTACGCTTTCACCTGTGTTGTAACGTATGTATGATATGTATAATAATGTTACAACACACAAAAACAAAGTGAACGATGTTCTCTTAAAGCCTTCCATTAGGGCGTACCTTTAGTATTATCAAAATTATTAATACGTTCTAGTATATTTTTAGCACGTTTAACAAAATCATTACGTTGTACAATGACTTTATCGCAACTCATTTCGATCCAGTCTGTAGCAACGTAACGTACAAATTCTTCTAGCTCTTCTCTAGTTACTTGCTGGCTCACGCTTCGATCCAGGTGTAGTCTTCTTCGCGTACAAGCGTCTCTGCGCCGTCGTATTCTTCAATGCGGAACTTGGTACCCGGACTGACAAACTCTACTGTAAGACCGTCTACACCGCCCGTATGAGCGTCTGGGTACTTGGTTTTACAGTATTCTACGATAGCAGTTTCGCCTGCTTCTTCGAGCACCATTTCTACAATAGTAGGATCGAAAAGCATTTCTTTGTTTTCGTGCCAAGTGTACCAGCCTGCTCCGTATCCGTAAGATACTAGGACTGCGATTTTTCCGTTAATCAGCTTCTTCATCATAGATCTAAATCCATCTGTGTAATTTTATCAATAAACACTTTAAGAGTGCGTTCGTCATCTTGTAAATTATAACGTATTGCTTCGTCATTGTCAAGGTATTTTACATATGCTCGACCAGACTCGTCAATTACTTCAAAACGGTTTACTCCACGCATTGCCTGATAGTCTTCGCCATCACCGATTGCATTATGCAGTGCCATAAAGCCACAATCCATGCCTGCCTTGTACATGCCTGGACCGAAGCCAAACACTTCATATAGTGCCCAACGGTAAGTGCCTTTATCCTGTAGCTCTGCTTTGTGTATACGCTTGACAACAGCATAGAACGCATCTTCTCGTTCTTTTTCAGTGAGATGATTTTCCCACCAGTCGTCATTCTGTGCTTCGTATTCTTGTTGCATCTTTTCAAACTTTTGTGTAATATCACTTAAATCTTGTAGAGCTTTTTCTTGATCATTCATCATAAATCACAATACTTACATTATCTTCTTTGCCAGTTTCTACCCAAATTAACGAGTGTTCAGCAGCTTCTTCAATTGAGTCAAACAATAGAGGTTGAGGGATTCTAAGTCCCTCCTCATTCTCTACTTGTTCTGTTACAAATAGCCAATCGTCTTGCTCTGCATCAAACAAAACCATTATTGCATATTTCAATCTTCAACCCTCACAGTTTCTTTTGTGTGTATGTTAAACAGTGTAGTGCCAAAAGCATATTTGCTAGTTAAGCGCCAGCCATCTTCGTATTTGTAATCTTTAAGTTTCATTTTTCTTAGTCTCATAATTATGTATTAAAATACTCAATTTGTCAATCGGATTATCTGTACTTAATACCTCAGGACATTTAGTAGCTAATAAATCTAAATGATATTCGCCCGGGTAGTGTCGCAAACAATAATATGCTTGGTCTCTTATGCTTTGCGGTATACGAGGAGTCTTCTTAGGATCTATTAGATCTTTCAAAAACTGCTCTGTGCGCTTGATAGCATTATAACGTTCGCAAGGTAGTGTCATACTAATCCCCTTGTTGTAGCTTGTCCTTAGCAATGTTTAAAGCACCGACTAATGACCAATACCCGTTCTGATCAAAATCATAGGAAATGCCAAAGTTTTGTTCGGAGTCTAACGTTACTAAAAAGAAATCAATACTTGTTTCTTTTCTTTCTACTTGATCGGCTAACAATCGTAACACTTGAGCAGTGCTAGATACTTCTTCTTTTAATGGGCTAATGTCTGTCATTATGAAAGTCCTGCAATCATATTAAAGTTATCCCATGCTTTTTTCATTGCTGGGTTCTTGTCAATTTCTGTGTTAGGCGGTAGCGCATCTAACCAGTGGTAAGGCAGTCTACGTGGATGAGCACCAAACTGTCGTGGTTGATGTAGCTTGCCGCTTTCAAACAGTGACACTAGAATATCGCGCATTGCAATTTCGCGATCTTCTAGTCCTGCCCATTCTGCATGACTTAATCCACCGTAGAGATAACTTTGCCAAATCTGTGCCCAGTGTTCTGCATCGTGTGGATCTATATCAGTGCGAGCAATAATAACTAGCACATCGTGAATGTCTACACGCTCTTCTAATATATCTCGCATACAACGAGAAAGGCTTAGTCCTATTTTCATTGATTTGTATACTCCGGCCATTGGCTTGCAAACTCTTGTGCATCTTCTTCGTGCTGAAAGCAGAATGTATGCTCGTACACATCTGTGTATGTGTCCATACTCCATTCCCAACGTTCTAAGTGTCGACGGCACCAGTCCTTGCCCCTAACATCTAAATCGCTGTGTAAGCGAACTCTGTAGGCGTTAGGGCGCCATTTTTGTTTGTGTTCAAAAATTTCTTGCGGTGTCGCTTTGCTTAGATCCATTAGTGTATCGTCCTGCTAGTTAGTAGATCGTTGTCTTGATCGTTGTCAGTATCGTCTTCGTCATCGTCTTCGTCATCGAAACTTATACCAAAATAATTTTCCATGATGTATACAATACTGTAAGGAACTTCGTCTTCGTCTTTACCTTCTGGTATAAACACACCTTTAAGATTCCCGTCAGCGCCAATAATGAGTGCCCAGTCGTCATCGCCGAGCTGGTCGTACAAATTTTCTTTTTCGTCATCATTATCAGTCATTGCTCTTCTCCTGTTCTTTAACCCATAGCCATAAAACTAGAGCAAATGATGTTAATATTACTAAACCGATCTCGTGCCATAAAGTCATACTTTAGTCCTTTGAATTAATGTCTATTAAATCTTCTACATCTTTGGCAATGAACTTGCCGTTAATAACTCTCATTACAACTGTGTTAGTGTTAGTTTTTATATACTGACGACCGCCGTCGATCATCTTGTCGCCTACTACTTTGTAGTCATGGTGTGATTGACTGTAGTAATACTTACCGTCTACTTCAATCATACCAAACTCAAGTGACTCCACAAAATCAGCATTAGTAATCATTAGGTGATCTCTAAAATACTCCCAATACAAACCAAAGTAGCGATTGCCAAACTCAGGATGCGGCGTTGCACGATAAAACACATCAACAGGCACATCACTAGCATTAAGATCTGTGGTGCAAACGTACTTTACTTCTACACCGTCTTTTTTGGAATAGTGTGCTTCTACTTTTGCTGTATCAAACAGTGGTTCGTGTTGTATAATCATCTCGTACCTTTTTAGCAATAGTTTTATGTATGCCCGGATTAACACGCAGTACATGAGGCATCATTTCATGTCTAATATAGTTTCTAGTATAACACGTATCTGCGTTGCTGTCATCCTCTATGTAAGGAACATTTTTAAGATCACACCACAGTTGGAAATCTCTTTTGCGAGTAAGGCGGAACGGACGAACTACGTTTTCATTGCGGTATGGAATAATCTTGCCTGTGCCGTGCATACTGCTCCAAACCCAAGTCTCTACGCAATCGTCTAAATGATGACAGGTAATAACTTCTGCGTTTAGACTATGGAAGAAACGATAACGTTCTTTACGCCAAAACTCTTCTTGGCTTTCTTTTCTATTCTTTTGGCGTGTTAATCTACCAAATAACATACCAAGTTTATGTTCTTCGCAATACTGTCCTACAAACTCTCCTGCACGAGCACTATGTGGTGTATCATGATCGAAATAAACAACTGTAACGTCTCTGTGGGCTTTTAAAAAGTCAACCACTGCCATTGAGTCAACTCCGCCGCTGCAAGCTACATAAACGGAACTATGAAATTTACCTTGCGCTTTAATCATACCAATTCAACTTCGTCTTTGGTCCAGAACACATTTTTAAAATTAAAACTTGCAATAGTGCGAGCACAACCGTCACAAGGTTCAGCTAATGCTCTTATCCAATTTTTTGAGTTCTTAGAAGGACGTTTAACACGTACAACGTATATGTCACACTTAGACAGGTCTTCAGCGTCTACTAATCTTAGAGCGTTTCTTATTGCATCAACTTCGGCATGCATAAACAATTGGCCGTCTCTGTAGCCAGGCTTGAGCATAAGCGGGTGTGTCTTATAACTATTAACACCTGTAGCAATTAAATGTTTTTTGTAAACAATGCCGGCTGCCATTTTAAATCTTCCTTGTACGCCAGGATTATTAATAGCAAGTTTAGTGAGCATGTCTACAATTTTTACATTCACTTTTCGTTCCACTTTAAGATTTCAATTTCGTTGCCGTTTTTTCGAGTGCGCAAATATCCTTCGTCAATAAGACTGTCTATTACATGAGCTGTAATGCGACTTGATTTATCTTTTACACCTATCCACCAGCCATATGCGGTAAAGATAATTGCAGTAGCTATTATCCAAAGTTCCATATTCTTACACCTTGTATAGTTTAACATAGTTAAGACGTGTTTCGTCTGCACTGAACAAACGATTCTTAGTGTGGCCTTTTACTTTAGCCTTGATACGCTTACGATCGCCTATAGCATGTTTGTGCTTGTTCATAAAGCTAACAAGATTACCGTCTGTGGTAACACAAGTATAGTTGTATGATTCCCACTGTGAGCTGTAACGACTGTCGAGGATTTCGATCACAGCTTCTACTTTCTCGCCTACAGGCTCAATGTGCTTACTGTCGCGGTACTCAATACGGATAGTTTTCTTTAGATCGCTTTCTTTCTTATCGCGAGCAATAAACTCCGGAGCATACGCAATACGACCCATTCCTAGTGTCACTTCTTCTTTGGCTAGCTCATTAACCATGTCTGTTTTGAACTCACCTAGATCACCAAGACCAAGCATTACGTAACGCTTCATCCACTTGAGTGCTTCTTGCGCACTTGCATAATCTTCTTCAGTAGGTTCGAACATTTCGAAGTCTGTAGGAATATACGGACTGTCAAATGATTTTAATTTCATTGCCCAGTAGTAGCGCACTAAATCTTTGTTAGGAAATTGTGTCTTGTTTGCTTCGTCTGAAAAGCGGCGAACGTCTTTGATGTATTCGTTTTTGTTAATACGGTATGCAGCATATGCAACAGCAAGAGCGTCTGCAATCGGTACAGTTTTCTGCTTAGGTTTAGAGTAACGAACTTGTGTGTTAGTTTCGTCTGCAAGCTCGTATTCAAGTTCCATTCGCTTGAATTCTGATTTGCTCATTGAACCCCAGTCTAGTGTGCTTGGGTCTGGAAGTGTCTTTGCCATTGCATGTGCCTCTGTGTTTGCCTAACTATATGTATATAGTATACGCTCAAGAGACAGCGTTGTCAATCAAATTCTTCAAAAAGATTGTTGCCAAATTTCTTAGGCTTAGCATCTAGCCCGTAATTCATTTTGTATACATTACCGTCTGCACATACTAAATTTTCTACTAGTTTTCCATTATGTGTATAAACAGCAATCAGTCCTACGCTCCTGAGATGTTCCGGAATATCGTTTCCTTTGAGCGTTTTAATCTTTCCAGGACCATATAATCTTTTGATAGCTTCGATCACATTATCTTGCATTAGATCAAAAGCATAAATGCAGCTTAGTGCAGTTTCATGATCATGAAACTCTCTATAACGATTATATACTAATTCTAGAATATTACCATTACCACAGCAACTTTCGTGGAATAGTTCTTTGTTGCGAAAGAATTCGTCCGGACAATTTTTGATCATCTCTTCTACAAAAATAGCAGGAGTAAAAAATTCTTGAGTGCCTTTCTTAGCACGTTCTTTACGATTTTTTGTGGAGAGGGTCATTTTTAATACGCTCCTGTAGTTCCGTATCTTTTACAAAGTGTTCGATAATTTCGTCGTCTGTCGTTAAGTCAAAGCGATCTAACATAGGCACACAGCGCCACTGAGGACCGTCAGCAGTTCTACTTGTGCGCCAGTAGTGTGCAAGATAATGCACTAGTTTACTCTTTAAGAATAATGCAACAGCTTCAGCTTCTTCCTTTGTATCGCAAACAATATATTTGTATGTACTACTTAACTGATAGCCTGGAGGAACATATACAATATTACCATAATGTTTGTCACCTTTACCCCAACCTGCTGCTAGATAGCTTGTGACTACTCGGTGCTTGTTACTATCTTCATCAAAAAGATAATCTGTATACTTAATTTCGCAATCTTCGATTTTCTTTTTTAGAAGTGTGACAACTGGATAGTCTTTATCTTTTTTAGGTGAGAGTTCTTTTTTAACTTTATCAAAAGCTTTGCTATTAACTTGTGTAACTTTATAATGGTCGTAGTTTTTTACAAAGTTGTAAATTGCAACTGCTTCTTCTTTAGTCGGCGGCGCAATAATTTGATCTTCCACCCTATAATCATACTCGTAAGACTCTTCGCTACCGTAGTAATTTATTTCAATAGGACCATTATAACCTTTTTTACAATAGTAGATTGCAGTTTCGAGATTTGCACCAAACTCACTAAATGCATTAAAAGGAAGTATAGTAATTTTATAAAGACCCATTTCTTCTAGAAACATCTTGCGAACTTTTTTAAGTTCAGCACCTTCGCCACGTAACCATGCAGTAGGAAGGATGTCAGCAGTCCATTCGTAGTCATGACGTTTTAGATTTTCTAAAAGTGTAGGATATAAATTTGCTCGACCTTGTCCAGGTTCTTGATAAGGAAGATTTCTAATACTAAATTTTGGATCAAATGTCTGCATATCTACGGGTTCTCTGTAATCGTGTACGCCTTTACGTGCCTTCATGAAAGTGAGCATATACACTCCTTGTGCGTATTTATTGTATACTTCGTTGCTCTCGTATACAAAAAGGTTATCTTTGTTAGATTCAATATTATGAAACATCCGACGGCTGTCTAGTACAGCAGGAAGTGCTCCACAACCATAAAATGGAATCACGCAGGGCTCACTTAGTAAGTCCTGCGGAATCTCTTTAACCATTTCTCGGTACACATCTACGGCAGCAAATTTTGCTCTCGATGTTAAACTTGTCATTACCAGCCCTCTGTATAGATAGCTTGAGCTTCTTGTTTTGCCTCTTGTAAACTCAAGCTAAGGTGTGTTTCGATGTCTAGTTCAATGTCTTTTTGTTCTTTAAGTATAGCATAAAATACGCTAGGGTCAATCAAAAATTCGTGCTCAAAGCTAATTCTTTTTTCTTTATCGATGCAAATATTGTGTACACTGTTTACAAAACCTACTCGATTTTCGCTAGGCTGACCTAAGCTATCAATTAGATGAGCGTTATCGATTAGGTTTTGTACTACAGCAAGGATAGGAGAAACTTCATTTTTATTTTTTCTTTCTCCGGTGTTTCGGTTGTTGTCGTCTTCGTCATCGAAGAACGTGCTATCTAATTTTGTCTGCCAGCGGTTACGTGCGCCTTTGCGACCTTCTTTAAAAGCGTCAGCAAGATCGGAAGCTAGGATCTGTTTTGTAAGACTACGTGCAATGTTGTACTCTACTCCACTTTTATTAAGTGCAAGTTCTGCAAGGTACTCATCGATGTCATATTGAATGCTACGCCCGTTGTCTGCAATACGGAACATACTAGTTGCAAGTTTAACCTCACGGATTGCAGTATAAAAGTCTTCACCTGTACGTGCGGCACGTGCCTTTGCCATCTTTTGCAGTGTCATAACAATCTTGTCATCGCGTTCTTTTGCAAAACTATTACTGATAACAAGACTTGCTGTCTTACCGTCAAACGGTGTGCTGCCGCGGCTTAGACGCTGATTAACACCGCCTGCATCGCCTTTGTCAAAGCTCAACATAATTACGCTAATACTACCGATGCTAAAGCTACGCTGGGCCATAGAGCTAGCAATAATCCAAACGCCTTTGTATCCTTCTTCTAGTGCTTGTGCTTTAACATCTTTTACATAGTGTTCTGCGTTTTCAATCTTAACGCTCTGTCCGCGTGTGTACATGCCTTCGCGGTTTGCTACGTGTTTCTTCTCGCCATGCACTACAACTACCTTGTAACCAAACGACACACTGTCAAATGCCTTTTGACGAATTTCTCCGTACGCATCAATAGCACCATTTGCTACGCCAGTGTTGTAAGGTACAAACTCAATTACATCTAACAGTTCATGTTCAGCAGTCTTACGCATCTTACGCAGTTCATTAGATGCCTTTTGAATTACATTGTTAAGCGACAAGTGAGGGAACTCTTCGTCTGCCCCTGCAAGAATCAAACTGTCTCGACGAATAATAGCTTCATGTTGTAATGGATCACTAGCAAGCTTTTGATACGTCATATCAGTTTCACCTTCAACATGTCGCTGGTAGAAACTCATTTCAGGAAGCTCGCCTAGCTGTTCACGTACTGCAACATTGTCAAGCCACGTGTTCTGTGTAAGATCTTTTAGATCCTGCAAAGTGCTGTGAGCAATACTAGGATCGTTGATTAGTGCATGTTTTAGCTCAAGCATCTGCTCCATAGTGTAAGATTCAAAGCGACACACATTAAAGTGATTATTGTTCATTCTGTCAGCGTTAGTACCGCTCATAGCAACTGCTTCGCTGTTGCGAATGATATGTGCTACTCGGCTGCTAGAACGATCTGTGTGTACACCAAAGTCTACTTCGTCTAGAATTACAAGACCTACATCGTTTGCATCATAGAAAGTTTCTACTTTTGCCCAACCTTCGTCTGTTGCTTGCAAACTGCAAAGCACAACAACTTTATAACCTTGTGCAATATAGTTTGCATAGTCTTCTTGCCAGCCTTCGTCACGTGTGTCTACTGTACGCATATGGCTAAATTGATTAAACTTGTTTACTTCGTTTCGAATACTGCCAAAACTACTAAGATAGTATGCACCAAAGATCATAGTTTGGTGACCACTAAGTTCAAATAACACAAGACTCCAAATAGTTTTACCAAAACGAGCACACAATTCGTATACACTAAGTTTACCCAGTGCCCGGCGCTGCTTTCGGTTACCGCTGAAATAACTAATTAGCATAAGCAAACTAGGAACACGAACGTCTAAGTCAATGCGTCCTGCGCTCGAGCGTTGCGTCCACGCACGAAGTGCTTCACGTACAATGCTGTCACTAGTTTGGAATTTTTCATCTGTGCGATAAAAAATAATTTCGTCTGAAGCCTTTTCGTCTCGAAGCCAAATGATGTCATCGGGTTGGAAGCCTTCGCGGAATGTGTGAAACTTTTGGTCAGCGCCAGATTCTGCAAACACAGGATCTACAATGATGTCAATGATGATTTTACGCTCAGTAGTCTGATACTGTGCTACACGCTGCGCGGCTGTTTCTTGAATAGTTTGACCTTCTTTGGCCTGACGCTTACGGAACAAGTCTTCTGTAACCCAGCGATACATCTTAGGCTGATTTAAATTAGCCTTATCGTAATTTGCAATGGATTCATTAGCATACCATACGTTGTCTGTGCTACGTACAGCGTTACTTGTGAAGTCTTTCCACTCTTGTGTACTAGGAAAGTCTGGGTCGGTATCCCAAAGTGCTTGAACTGAAAGTGCCATGTCGTGCCTCTTTGCCTAATTTCTTACTATACATATACTATACAGCCAGAACTATAGATTGTCAAGTGTTTCTTTAAGAAATTGGATTTCAGGTTCCTTATGACGCCACGCAAAGCCGTGGCTTTTAAACAACCCTAGATCGGGATTTATGTCGTATACTTTGCTAAAGCCGTTAGACATATTTTCTGAACTTGTAGCAAGGATAGTAGTATCGTTGTCTCTATAGAACTTCCACCATTCATCTAGTTCCATAAGAGGTCCTTCGAGCATTGTTGTATACGTTTTTACACGATCTACTAGATGACTTCGATTGATACCCATTCGACTTACTCGCTTAAAGTTGTGTTCTGCAAACACACGCAACGCATTTTCAGTAATGCCAATTACTTGCCAATGATCTTCGTGTACAGCAAATAACTCTCCTAGCATACGATAGCGTTTACTAGTAGGAGCTCGCATCTGTCTAATTAAAAGAAAGTCATGGTAAAAGTCTTCTTTATTCATAGCTGTGTCCATTTGTATTTTGATACGTTAGAGTGTTCAGCCCAACGAATGAACAAGCCTGTTTCGCGACCGTGCGCTTCGATTTCTGAAGGACGATCCCAATAGTCTATGTCATATTCGTTTGGTAACATTTCGTTGCGTACATATTGTTTAACATGTACCATTTCGTGTGCTATGGTTGTTAACATGTCACGCAGACGCAGGTTACGATTAACTTCGATTTCATAATCGCGCTTTGACTCTTGCAGACAGTATCCGTAAGACGTGTCGTTGCCAAAACGTTTGATCTTGATTTCTACGTTTACAGTACGATGTCTAGGAAGGAATTTTTTAAGACAGTAGTTAGCCATGCTCTCTACGTACTTGCGTTGATTGCCTTTGC
>Ga0209962_1000457_pt1 | contig 11887 bp, 9 predicted proteins | sample SalPonA_C_H2O_MG_FD_185722 | JGI IMG/M metagenome (GOLD analysis project Ga0209962, IMG submission 185722) | Water microbial communities from South San Francisco under conditions of wetland restoration - Salt Pond MetaG R2A_C_H2O_MG (SPAdes)... | ecosystem: Environmental > Aquatic > Non-marine... | reverse complement strand
GCACCATATATTGGCCGTGATGCCATTCTTTACCATGCTCCAAACGAGTACCGACGTAACCCATTTTGACAGAAGTAATACCTAGCTTTTGGTAATAGGCAAAGGCGCGTTCCATCTGAGATTCATAATGGCTAATTCCTGCGGCCGTTTCGTGGTGTCCTATTAAACGTAGCCCTTTTTGTTGGGCATAATCGCTAACCTCTTCAATATCGAAACCATCGACAGGCTCATCGAACAAGAAGGTAGGCTCACGCTTCCACCACTCGCCTTCCCAGCCTTTGTTCCAGCCCTCTACAAGAACGCCGTCAATATCATGCTTAGCAGCAAAATCAATATACTCCTTGGCCCGCTGAGTTGTTGCTCCTTGATCAGGCCCTGGGCTCCAATTGGCCAAACCGGTATGCATTTCCCACCAAATACCCATGTATTTACCGGGCTTAACGTAGTCTGAAACATCACCCAGTTTATTGGGCTCATTGAGGTTAAGTAGTAAGTCAGAATTCATGAGATCTACCGCGCGGTCGGCAATCTGAATAGTTCTCCAAGGTGTCGACATAGGTGCTGACGCGTATACTCGAACGCCGTTAGCCCAGGGCACAAGATCCGCTTTAAAAACCTTTTGGTTATCATCAATATTGCGCAACGTCATGGAGGCATAATCCACCAACGCAGCCTCATGAACAGCAACAGCAACACCATCGCCTTCTAATGTAAGAGGAGTGTGAGCTACGTCAATGGAACTTACCGCAGAACGCAGGTATTGGTATTCGTAACGCTGGTTGCGGTATGCGGGAATCCACCATGCTTGATAATTTTGAGCGAAGGCAAATTCAGTTAATTCGGCATCAATAATAAAATCTTTTAACGCCTCCTGTTCTGGAAAAGTATAACGAAAACCCAAGCCGTCGTCGTAAACACGCACAGTGAGGTTGAGGCGTCTTTGATCTGGAGTACTTTCTTGAAGCCCCAATGATAATTCATTGTAGTAGTCCAAAACGACTTCTCGTTCGCCCCAGACGGTATTCCATTGCTGACGAATGGCTTCGCGATCCAAGGAGACGACTTCAAAGTTTTTGCTCAGTAACGCTTGATCGCGGATATCGAAACCCAACTGAGAGGTTCGAATCAATGGCGAACCCTTATAATTGACACGATAACTTGTGCTGTCTTGGCTAACATCAACGACCACTTCGATATCGTTGTCTGGAGATTTGACCGTAAACTCCTCGGCGATCAGAGATGGTGAAACAGTGACACTAAGTAAAAACAAAAACCAGCGATGCAAGGGCATATAAGGGCTCCAAAGATTTTGACCTGAGGTAATGACTACTCAACAGTACGTCAAAACCTTGAATAAATTTAATTGAGTTACAAAATTTTGATATTTTTTTAATGTTTTTTAATTGACTTACAGGATGATACTGGTAAAGTACTCACATGTGCAACCGGTTGTATCTGTGTTGTTACTGTTTCCGTGAAAGCTGAGTTTATGTGCAGTGAATTCAGCAGTATTTTTTGGGGTCCTTTGGACCCCTTTTTTTTGTGCTCAAAACACCCCTACCGCCTAAAAGCCCTATGCATGGAAATTCGACGCTATTTCCGTCATACTGTGTCTTCATTCAAAAGAGGTAATATCATGACTATTTCAGAAAACAGCGTGGTTGCTTTTCACTACACGCTGACCGACGACGAAGGCAACACTATTGACAGTTCAGCTGGTGGCGAGCCGCTGCACTATTTGCATGGTGCCGGCAACATCATCCCAGGTTTAGAAAAAGAGCTTGTTGGAAAAAATGTTGGTGACAACCTGCAAGTTAAAGTTGCACCCGCTGAAGGCTATGGCGAAGTTATCGCTGAAATGGTTCAGCAAGTTCCTGCGGCTGCCTTCCAAGGCGCTCCTGAGCTTGAAGTAGGCATGCAATTTGAAGCTGCGACACAGGACGGTGGGCGTGTACCTGTCACCATTACTGCGATTGAAGGCGATACCGTGACGGTTGATGGCAACCACCCTCTCGCTGGCAAGCACTTGAACTTTGACGTCACCATTGAATCAGTTCGCGAAGCCTCAGCTGAAGAGCTTGAGCATGGTCACGTTCATGGCCCCGGTGGTCATCACCACTGATGTTGAAAATCACCGCTAGTCGGTGATTTTTTTTGCCTTCACAATCTACAATAGTGACATGCTTTTTATAATAAGCCCCTGATTATCAAAAAGCGCGACGATTTACCATCGCTTATCAATAAGGACATATCATGCGATTAATTATGCGCCATGCCATTCTGATCAGTACCTTGATGACAGTAGCCAGTTGTAGTCAACCTAACCCACCCTCTGAAAATGACACCATGAAATCTGCAGCCTCCTTCCAAAAACCCATTGTTTATCAAATGTTCACGCGACTATTTGGCAACAAAAATACAACGAACAAAACGTGGGGGAGTCTTGAGGAAAACGGTGTAGGCAAATTTAACGACATCAATGATGCAGCCTTAGAAAGTCTTGCTCAACTGGGTGTTACCCATATTTGGTACACTGGGGTATTACACCATGCAACTGTAACGGACTATACCGCCTTTGGTATAAGCCAAGATGACCCCGACGTGATTAAAGGGCGAGCGGGATCGCCTTATGCAATAAAGGATTATTATCAGGTAGCGCCGGATCTTGCCGTCGATGTCACGCAACGCATGCAAGAATTTGAATCTCTCATCGAACGCACCCATCAACATGGCTTAAAAGTGATTATCGATATCGTACCTAATCATGTTGCCCGCCGTTATGAATCCCTTGGTAAACCTGCAGGGGTTGATGATTTTGGAAGTGGTGACGATACCAGTGTCGAGTACGCGCGAGACAATAATTTTTACTATGTTCCTGGGCAAGCCTTTGAAGTTCCAGACAAACCCTACCGCGATCTTGGTACTGATACCCATCCATTATTAGACGGTCAATTCGCAGAATACCCTGCTAAGTGGACGGGTAATGGCGCAAGACATGCAAAACCTAGCGTATGGGATTGGTATGAAACCGTGCGGATAAACTACGGGGTTAAGCCAGACGGTAGCTTTGATTTCCCCTCCCTGCCTGCAGATTACGCCAACAAGTCCGTCGGCGAGCACGCCGCCTTTTGGAAAGGTGTCGATGTTCCCAATTCATGGCAAAAATATCGCGACATACTCCATTTTTGGTTGGACAAAGGTGTCGATGGATTTCGCTTTGATGTCGCCGAACTCGTTCCTGTAGAAGTATGGAGCTATCTCAACAGCTCGATTAAATCGCGCAATCCCGAGGCATTTTTATTAGCTGAGATATACACACCCAGTATTTATCGCGACTATTTGCATCTTGGCAAGATGGATTATTTATATGACAAAGTCGGACAGTACGATGCGCTATATGCTCTTATGCAGGATAACAATACCACCGCTCCATTGTTTGAAATTAATCGCCAGCTCAAAGATATTGAAGGTCACTTGTTGCGATTTTTAGAAAACCATGACGAGCGACGCATTGCAAGCCAAGGTTTTGCAGGCAATGCTCAGATGGGTAAACCCGCGATGATTACAACTGCCACCATGCATTCGGGCCCTGTCATGATTTACTTTGGACAAGAGCTAGGGGAACCTGCAGTAGGTAATCCAGGATTTGGTGGTTTAGAAGAGGGAACTTGGTTTGATACTACGATCTTTGATTATTGGGGAGTTCCCACGATCCAGGCTTGGATGAATGGTGGTGCCTTTGATGGTGGCCAACTAGATCCGCAACAAATAGGCCTGCGCCAATGGTACAGTCGACTTCTCAATACGGTTAGAGAGGCAAAAGCGCCACAAGGTGAGCTCATTGAACTCTTAGCTCACGATACTCGCATCGCCTATCTGCTGAATCACCCTAAGCAACGTTGGTTAGTCGCTAGCAATTTTGATCGTACACTACCCTGGAGCCAGTCACTCGATATTTCAGCTGATGTCATTCAATCCCTGGGCCTATCTGAAGGGGGACATACCCTCCGTGGCCTCCTCGGCAATACGCACGCGGTGCTAACAGTTGAGCACGGCCGTGGCAGAGTAAAGTTCACTGTCGCTCCCATGGATGGAGAAATCTTCGAGTTTATCCGCTAATTCAGACTGGGCCAGTGTCACTGGCCCATGCTCAGACCTTTCGAAGCTTTCAGCGTGCAGCGATTTCTTCCATGGTCACCCTGGTTCTGATGGCGCCTCTTGTTTTTAAGTAGGCAATAGAATGAACCGCTTCTACATCGTAAGCAAAATCAATCAAGGCTAAATTGTTACAAGAGTACTCATTGTGAATAACGCGGTAGGGGATAGCGTTAAACTTAGAGGCACGCATCAACTGTATTTTTAGCTGTTTTGGTTTATCTCGAACGATAGCTCGACATATTTTTTGGGCGCTTCTATCACCCTGAAAAGTATAGACCTTCTCTTCAGCATTCACCGGGGGCATAAACACTAAACAAGCGTATGAGGCTACCATCATGGCGGATATTTTAAACATTACATCTCTCCTTTAGGTGGTGTATGTTTAAACCAGCCTTAGCTAGGCTGTCGACATTGTCTCGCCAACTCTCCCTCTAAATGAAAATAAATGCATGATGTTTACATGATGAAAACAAAATCATTTTATTAGTGCATGCACAATAACAATGAAATCGTTAAAAATATGACAACAAGGGGCATGGGCATCATGAAGAAAATACGACACAACGCCTGCCGCCCCTTAAAAGGACAACGATGAAATTAATAGCAAAGCAACTTAATCGTCGAGATCGAAATCGCCGCCAAAATCATCCGAGTCATCGGAATCAATAATGTCATCATCAAGCACCCGAGGTCGAGAAGCCGGCGCGCTTACAGGCGCCGCTCTACTGGGTACCGAATGAGTCCGAATAAACTCTTTTTTTACACCTTCCCAGTTTTTGGCAATGGCATCTTGCAACTCTGCCAACTCTTGTGCGGTTAATTCACGCAGCTTTGATGACACTAAGTCTTGTACATACTGTACGACTTGGCCTCGCTCGTGATTATACAAGTATAATTTGCCCTTAGGAGGGTCAGGAAGATCAGGATCGAATAACACGGTATTGCTGAAATTTGGAGTATCCAGCTTGCCATACCAGAGGGTTTTGCGGTTGGTGTTCAGCATAAAAACAGCCTCGCATCAATAAAATCAATACTTTCGAGTCATTTCCAGCGACTCGGTCGACTTTGGCACACTTTTGTGAGCCGCTATGTGATTGCTTTTGTTATTAAAACCGCAAAGCAATCTACAAAAAGCCTTATAATAGGAAAGCTTTTTTTTGGCAAGTCTTTATTAACAACATTTATAAATTAATAAATTCCCATGGCTATAGCGCTAGCCAATGCCTCACCCAGTTCCTCACACTGACGTTTATTTTCTGGATACAGAGCACCATGAAAAATAGTACTATCTAGACATTCACGCATCCCCATCGCTCCTAACAATGCGCGTAAGTGTCTCAGTGCACCGTCTCCACCATTACCTGTAGACATAACGATAGCGAAGGGTTTTCCCGCCAAGGATTGCTCAGCACTATAAAACTGACGTGCGAGGGTATCTAAAAGGCCAGCGTTAGGTAATCCAAAGTTTTCGCTACCCACAAATACAACGGCATCAGCGTGTTGCATATGATGTAGTTCAACATCAACGCAACGAAGTAAGCTTGTTGTTACCTCGCAAACGTGATTCGCACCTCGATAGATATGCTCCACCAAGCTCTCATTGCGCCCTGATTGACTGTGGTATATCAGCAAGAGATGCTTCAAGGGGTTACCTCCAATACCGCTTTACCAAGCAAGGCATTATTTTCCATGGCATCATGTGCTTCTGCGATACGTTGCCAAGGTAAACAAAGCGCCAACGTGGGCACAATGCGCTTAGCCTCAATGAGCGGCCATATACTCTCTCTTAATTGATCTGCAATAAGCGCTTTGTAGGCAGGCGATCGAGGCCGTAGCGTTGATCCTGTTAAGCTCAAACGTTTCAGCATAACTGGCATCATATCAATGTTTACTTTGGCGCCCTTTAAAAAGGCGATATTGACGATTCGACCATCCACAGCCGCTGAGGCGATGTTTCGAGGCACATAATCGCCACCCACCATATCCAGGATAACGTCAGCCCCCCTGCCCTCTGTCACTTGATTAACTATGTCGACAAAGTCAGTCTGGTGGTAGTTGATGGCGATCTCAGCTCCCAAATCTCGGCAGAAGGCACACTTTTCATCGCTCGACGCCGTTGCGATCACTTGAGAGCCCAGTGCAGAAGCCATCTGGATGGCCGCGCTACCAATGCCACTGGCTCCAGCATGAACGAGGAAGGTTTCTGTAGATTCCAATCCTGCTTCAAGAAACACATTACTCCATACCGTAAACATGACTTCGGGCAAACTGGCAGCTTCGGCCATACTTAAACCCTGAGGTATTGGCAAACATTGAGTGGAGGGCACTGCACAATATTCTGCGTAACCACCACCATTGGTCAGTGCACACACCTTATCTCCAATCTGCCACCCGATGACCCCGTCACCTATGGCAACGATTTCTCCAGACAGCTCAAGTCCTAAAATGGGCGATGCACCCATCGGTGGTGGATAGTGACCCTGTCTTTGAAAGATATCCGGTCGATTGAGGCCAAAGTGGCTGACCTTTATCAATACTTCGCCACTGGCGGCCACTGGAATAGGCCCAGAGACAAGATGCAGTCCGGAAGCCGCTCCTGGTAGATAATCAATGTAACGCATTGTCGCCATGGTAGTTTTGAACTCTCTCTGGGGAGGTATTTCCGATATACTAGCGAACAATAGATCACCACACTAGCCGCTGCCAAGGAATACTATGACTGCACTCGCCAGTACTGACAACCAGTTGTCGGGTAAACAACTTATGTTGTTAGCGTTGTGTATGTACTGTATTAACATGGGGCAAACACTGGTTTTTGCCATTCTACCCGCGCTTGGCCGCGAAGTTGGCCTGCGCGAAATACAAATCACATTACTCATTTCTACCTCAGCCTTGGTGTATTCTTTTATGAGTGTGCGCTGGGGACGGCTCAGTGATAAGTGGGGGCGCAGACCGCTTATTATTTTAGGGCTGGCAGGCTACAGTATCGGTAACGTTTTATTTGCTGGCAGTTTTTACCTAGGCCTAACTGCCGTGCTAACTGGCACCACCTTTTATATTGTGGCTTATATGACAAGGCTCATTCAGTCTAGCGTCATGTCTGCAACCAATCCTGCGGTCACCGCTTATATTGCAGATAATGCATCACCATCTATGCGGCAAAAGGCCTTTGCTAAGATTGGCGCTGCCACTAATCTTGGTACGATCACAGGACCCGCTGTGGCAGGCTTTTTAGCCGGTGTCAGCTTATTAGCCCCCTTGTTGTTTAGTTCGCTATTGACGCTTTTAGCGTTAGTGGGCATCGCTATGCTGCTACCACCTTCAAGACAATGCATCGATCAGAATACTCGCCGCAAATTGCGCTATTCCGATAAACGCTATCGTCATTTCATTATCGCGACACTCGGTATTTTCCTAGCTTATTCCAGTGTTCAACAAACTATGGCGTTTACCCTTCAGGATACACTGGGCCTAAATGCTGTAGACACGGTGCAATATACAGGCATCGTTCTCATGCTTGGCGCAATGAGCTCGGTATTCGCTCAGATGGTGTTAATCCAGGGGTGGGATTTAAGCCCCCATCAATTCATACGCCGCGGCGTGACAATGATGACCTTGGGGATGCTGATATATGCCACCATCCCAGGGTTTTATGCACTTTTAATTGGTATGTGCCTTCATGGCGTTGGACTAGGTTTAACGATGCCTAATATATTCTCTGGGGCATCACTATCTGTCGAAGCCCACGATCAAGGTGCTATATCCGGTCTAATTTCTTCTGTACCCGCTATGGGCTTTATCATTGGTCCCATTGTAGCTGGCTTTTTATATGAATGGCTGCCAAGCGCACCGCCATTTTTTGCATTGGCAATTATGACGATTACCGCTATATGGCTATGGGTTGAACATCATTAAAACCAGTCGAACCAGCCCTTGCGCTTAAGATCTTTTTCACAGGAAGACAGTTGATTACGGTAAGTATTCGCGCGTTTCTCTACCTTGCGCGCTACTTTTTTTAACCAAGCTTTTTTGTTGTAAGTCCGCCTGTTATAGCCGCCGTGACCCTCGTGGTAAGCAAGATAAGAGGCATAGGTATCACCACGATTTATACCACAGCGTTTATAGGAAGTGTTCGTATACCAACCGACAAAGTCTGCTGCATCCTCAAAGTCATCGCGGTCGGCGCCATATTCACCCGTGGCACGCTGATAGGTCTCCCAAGTTTCTGTTTTAGCTTGAGGATAACCATAAGCACTAGACAGCCTTGGACCAGGAATAATCCATAAAATTTTTCGCCGCGGCGGCTGCGCATCGTGCACAAAACGGGACTCTTGGTGCATTATGGCCATAATATCAACAATGGGCACATTCCACTTTTCAGAGGCATCCGCCGCATCGTCATACCAATCATCTTTTTCTTCAAAGATGTCACACAGGTCATTAACATTGCTCGGCGGCGCAGTACCGCAAGCCGTCAAGAGCATAAAACTCGATAAGATTAACAACCTATACGCCATCACTACTGCCCTTCTAATTGTATTAGTCGCTCAGCAAACTGAGCTTCGTCAAGCACCTCTAGATTGAGCTCGGTGGCTTTTTTCAGCTTAGTACCGGCCCCTGGACCCGCTACAACCCAATCTGTTTTAGCGGAGACACTACCAGCAACTTTGGCACCCAATTGCTGTAGCCGTTGTTTAGCTTCGCTACGAGACATAATTTCGAGCTTTCCAGTCAGCACCACTGTCTGACCTGCTAGCGGCTGCTCTTCAGCAACTTCTACCTCTGGCCACATAATGCCCGCAGCGATCAGTGCATTTATCGAGTCCCTATTGGCCTGCTGTTGCATAAAATGACAAATGTGACCCGCAACGATGGGACCGATATCGTCAACTTCTTGCAAAGCCTCTTCGCTGGCATCAAAAAGAGCGGATATATCACGAAAATGCCTCGCTAAATTGAGCGCTGTCGCTTCTCCAACTTCACGAATACCCAGTGCGAATAAGAATCTTGGAAGGGATGTTTGCTTTGAGCTTTCGATGGCGGCAAGCAAGTTCTCAGCAGATTTGGGCCCCATACGATCCATATCGGCGACAGCTTCCACATCAAGTTGGTAAAGATCAACTAAGTCATTAATCATCCCTTCATCAACCATTTGCTCAACCAATTTGTCGCCTAAGCCATCGATATCCATGGCTTTACGAGAAGCGAAGTGCTTAATCATCTCCTTGCGCTGAGCACTACAGACCAAACCACCGGTACAGCGTGTTACGGCCTCTCCAGGCAAACGTTCAACATCTGAATCACACACAGGACAAGAGTGTGGAAAAACAATAGGTTGAGTCACCGAGGGGCGCTTTTCTATAACCACTCGCACCACTTGAGGGATCACATCTCCAGCACGACGCACAATGACAGTATCGCCTATCTGTACTCCGAGACGTTCAATTTCATCGGCATTGTGAAGGGTGGCATTACTGACGGTAACGCCTCCTACAAAAACAGGCTTAAGCCTAGCTACAGGAGTTAACACCCCGGTACGCCCAACTTGAAATTCAACGTCTTGTAATTCCGTCATTTCCTCTTGCGCAGGGAATTTGTGGGCAATCGCCCAGCGTGGTGCTCGGGATACAAAGCCCAAACGCTTCTGAAAAGCAATATCGTTAACTTTAAAGACAATACCATCAATATCGTAGGCCAAAGATTCGCGCTTATTGAGCAATTGCTCATAATAGGCCATACAACCCTCTATGCCTCGAACAACCTTGGATTCAGCATTAATACGCAAGCCCCACTGGTGCAGCTTATCTAAAATATCACTATGCACCGCAGGTAGTTCACCGCCTTTCACAGCACCCACAGCATAACAACACATTTCTAAGGGACGCTGTGCAGTAATGCTAGCATCGAGCTGTCGCAAACTTCCAGCCGCGGCATTACGAGGGTTAACAAACGTTTTTTGACCCGCTGCCGCCGCTTTTTGGTTGAGTTCGTTAAAGCCTGTTTTGGGCATATAGATCTCACCCCGGACCTCTAGTTGGCTTGGAAAGCCACTACCACGTAAGCGCAAGGGTATCGAGGCAATGGTGCGAACATTGGCGGTAATATCTTCGCCGGTAGTACCATCACCGCGAGTAGCCCCTCTAACGAGCAGCCCATCGATATAGAGCAAGCTTATCGCAATACCATCCAACTTGGGTTCACAGGCAAACTCAAGCTGGTCACTACTATTCAGCCACTCTTGTATACGGCGATTAAACGCTTGCATATCTTCTTCAGAAAAAGCGTTATCGAGAGACAACATGGGAACTTCATGCGTCACTTGGCTGAAGCCCTTAGAGGCCTCTCCCCCCACCCTCTGCGTCGGTGAGGCCGGACTTTGGAACTCGGGATAACGGGATTCCAATTCACGCAAGCGAGCCATTAAGCGGTCATAATGAGCATCGGGAACACTAGGATCATCTAGAACATAGTAACGGTAATTATGCTCTTCGAGTTCGGCTCTAATAGCCTCAATTTCCTCCGCAACAAAGAGGTCCATACCCTCACCTATACCAAACGCATTCGACGGCGACGTTCAAATTCCACCACCTTTTGGCGGTAGTGCTCAAGGGTCTGCTTAGTCATAACGCTGCGAGTATCGTCTTGCAGCTCAGCACCTAAACGAGCGGCAATATTGCCTGCCGCTATGGCCATTTCTTCAAAGGCAAACATCGATTCTTCGCCGTAGGGCATCTGCATAAAAACACTTACCCCAGGCGTCGTCATTTCATCCATGGTATGAAGATCAAAAATACCTGGCTTGACGGCGTTGGCACAAGAAAACATAGGCATGTCTTCAATGGTACCCATTCGGTGGAATATATTCTGATCACCTAGGCGCATACCATTCGCTAAAAACGCCTCTCGCAAAGCCGAACCTTCTATGACGTAACCCTTACGAGCCATAATGTGAATCACCAGTACTTCGACCGGACCGTCGTATCTAGAAGACTCTGGTTCACCGGCGGGGGTTTTCTCGCTCCCCTCAGAGTTAAACATATCTTTAATAACGTTTAAAAAACCTAACTTGGGCTTTTTGGATGATGATTGCTTATCTGTTCCAGCATTTGATAAAGCGGAGTTTGCTGCCACTTTAGCGGGCTCTGCAGGTAGATCTTCTAGCGTAGAGTCATCATCCTCTTGATCGAAACGGGCTTCCGCAGAAAAAGATTCCAAGGCCCAATCATCGGGAGCATCCATGGCAAAGCTCAACTGATCGTCTGGCTGCAATGGTTTTGCGGCCTTAGGTCTGTAAGACGTGGGCGCCACGTCCAATGTATCGCCAGTTTGCGTTGCTGAATGAAGCTCTTGTTCTTGTTCTTGTTCTTGTTCTGGTTCTGGTTCTGGTTCTGGTTCTGATTCCGATTCAGGTTCTGATTCGACGATCTCATTGGTGTATGTCATCTGAGCCGGTTCGACCACCTGATCGGTTACTTCATCTTCCGATATAGTGTCAACGACACTGTGATCCATCACGGCGTCATCGTGTTGAGATTGTTCCATCGCCATATCAACAGCAGACGCAGAATTCACGGGCTCATCCCAGAAAGAATCTCCGACGCTATAATCCGTTAATACATTGTCTTCATTGGATTCACTAACTTTTGGCTCTGGCTCTGGCTCTGGCTCTGGCTCTGGCTCTGGCTCTGGCTCTGGCTCTGGCTCTGGCTCTGGCTCTGGCTCTGGCTCT
>Ga0209962_1000455_pt1 | contig 11897 bp, 12 predicted proteins | sample SalPonA_C_H2O_MG_FD_185722 | JGI IMG/M metagenome (GOLD analysis project Ga0209962, IMG submission 185722) | Water microbial communities from South San Francisco under conditions of wetland restoration - Salt Pond MetaG R2A_C_H2O_MG (SPAdes)... | ecosystem: Environmental > Aquatic > Non-marine... | reverse complement strand
AAACAGCGGCACTAGAATTCGGCGCACAGGGAATTCGTGTCAACGCCATTTGCCCGTTCTTTGTGCCAACACCACTGGTCAACAGCATCGCCAAACCGGAAGTATTAGACTCGCTGGTAAGTAAAAACCCCATGCGCAGAATGGGTACGGTTGAGGAAATCGTCAACGTCATGGTGGCTATGCTAGATCCCAATAGCAGCTATATGAATGGGGTGGCACTGCCCGTTGATGGTGGTTTCAATAGTATTTAATGGCCCCGCCAGAAACCTAGCACTTTGCTGACATAACGCTGGGTTTCTGGGTAAGGCGGCACCCCACCGTGGCGCTTAACCGCCCCACTTCCCGCATTGTAAGCCGCTATCGACAACTCAATATCACCATTAAATTCTTGCAGTAAACTGGCCACATGGCGCACACCCGCATCAATGTTAGCCTCTGGATCCATGAGATCAGCAATATGGTATCCGGCGGCAGTGTCTGGCATGAGCTGCATCAGACCGACGGCGCCCGCTTTGGACATAGCGTAGGGGTTAAAAGAAGATTCGGCTTTGACAATGGCACTAATCAACGTTTCATCGACACCATAGCGCCGTGCCGCTGACTGAATAAATTGATTGATTTGATCCCGTGATACCGGCGTTGCGGGCGCAGCAAGCTTTCCTAGATATTTTCCTTGGCGACTATGGCTGAGTAATGTGTAACCCGGTTTATCCAACTTTCTATCGGAAAATAACACTTCACCGTTGGGGCCGCGGTAACGATACATGCTCGCTGCCGCCGCCACATCAGCGATAAGAAGCAACCCCACTAAGGCAAAGCGCATTCCGTACACAGCGCAAATTGTTGACGAGGATCGATCATTAGATAAGGCACTTGTAATGCAGCCCACTGCGCACCAAAGCGACCTAGCAAGGCATCGACAAGATCGGCTTGTTGGACGTTCATCGCGTGAGTCAATGATTCTATGAATGATCGTTCCGGATAAATCCATTTCGCTTTATACGTCTCAATTTCTGCTAAATCTGCAGCCGTTTGCAAGGCATCATCTAGTCCGCCTACGGCATCGATCAACCCTTTTTGCAACGCATCGCCACCCGTCCAAACCCGGCCACGAGCAAGCTCATCCGCCTGTTCAACACTCATTTGTCGACCCTCGGCAACAATGTCCAAGAAACGGCGATAGCCAAATTCAATACTCTGCTGAATACTTGCAGAGGCCACCGGGTTCATCGGCATATCGATACGACCAGCACCGGCTAACTTAGTGGTGCCAATACCATCGGTGTTTACACCTAGTTTAGACAATCCTCGCTGCAATGTTGGCATAGCACCAAAAATACCAATAGAACCGGTCAAGGTCTGCTCGGAGGCAAGGATCTTATCGGCATTCGCGGCAATCCAATAACCACCCGATGCGGCAAGAGATGACATGGATACGACCAAGGGTTTGTCTGAAGCCTTAAATCTTTGCAACTGCTCACGTATGACCTCGGAGGCAAATACCGAACCACCGGGACTGTCTACCCTTAAGACCAAGGCCTCAACACGGGCATCATCCATAGCACGCTGAATTTGGTGGGCCAGTGTATCTCCACCCACCGCACCGGGAAGACTGTCGCCATCAACAATTTCACCTTGCGCAACAATCACTGCAATTCGCGGCGAATCATTGGGGAGGCGTGACATGCGTCGCTCTTGTAAATATGCCTGCATACCCACTAAGTTTGCGCCGCCGTCTTCAGATTGACCAAAACGCTCCACCAACATATCTTCCATTTCTGGGCGCGATAAAATCTCATCGACTAGACCTACTTTAATACTCAGCGCTGCGGTATCACCACTCACTGCAGCCAATTCAGTATCCATGTTATCAACCAGGGTCTGTATGCGGTCGTCGGCTAAATTTCGTCGCTCGGAAACGGTCGTGAGGTAGTTAGCCCAAAGGTTATCAAGCCAATGCTGATTAGCACGTTTTGCTTCCTCAGACATATCGTTACGAAAGTAGGGCTCCAAGGCTGATTTGAACTCGCCCACTCTAAAAACGTGAAAATCGACTAATAAGGTATCCAGTAATTCTTTGAAGTAGTTTCTATAGACTTCAAAACCACTGATAAACACCGCCCCCATGGGGTGCATATAAATTTCATCCGCCTCACTCGCTAAGCGATAGGTCGATTGATTGTAATATTCACCATAGGCAATGACAGGTCTATCTGTTGCCTTAAACGCCTGCAGAGCACGAGCAATTTCTTCAGCTTTAACGAGCCCCATTCCTACCACACCGTCTAACTTCAAAATAATAGCGCTAATACGAGGATCATCTGTGGCTTCTTTTATCGACTCTACGATGTCCCAAACGCTAGTTTCGCCGTCATCTTCACTGGTCGATTGCAGCAATGTGGTTAAGGGATCAAGCACCGCTTCTTGTTCTACAATGACGCCATTTGGCGCAATGAGCAGTGCACTACCCTCTTGGATATCGACCACCGGTGCTGACTTAAATATCGCCGTGGCAAATATAATAAGAAAGATCAAAAAAGCGGTATTAATAAATGCAACGCGTACCCAACTAATAACACTTCCCACACGACCAAAAAAGCGACGTAAAAAGCCTGGTTGTTTATCCGTCATCTTGAACCCCTTGTGTATCAGTAGATGAGTGAATGGGATGGTAGAAACGAATGGTCAACGTTGCCGCAACAAATAAGCTCACGATGAGACCAACCTCAAAATAGTCGTATATTCGGGCCACTGGGCTGAAAGCATTATTCACTGCAATGACGAAATACAACAAAATGGCGAAACATAAATACGCCAAAGTGCGTTTATTGCGAAGTCGAACACCGTTAAAAAAGATCAGTAAAGGCGCTACTAATACTAACCAGATGGCCCAATTAGGGGATTTACCCGGCGGTGGCACCACCATGGTCACCACAGTAAAAAGCGCTATGAGCGCAAGGTAACTGGCAAACGTCAACCGCGCTGAAAATTCTCCGAGATTCATGATTTGGTGCCTATTTTTTAATGGCTTGTTTAGCTAAGCGAGCACCCTGCGCTCGACAAAGTTCTATCTCTTCTTGGCTCAGCCCCTCACCATCACGTCCCGCGAAATGCGAAGCCCCATAGGGCGTGCCACCCGATAATGTTTTAGACAGTGCCGGCTCACTATAAGGAAGCCCCATCACCAACATACCATGGTGTAGTAGGGGCATCATCATGGTCAATAGCGTTGTTTCTTGTCCACCGTGCAAACTTTGGGTAGATGTGAATACCGAAGCAGGCTTATCGATCAACGCACCTGTCATCCACAGATTGGAGGTCGTATCCAAAAAGTATTTTAATGGTGCGGCCATATTGCCAAATCGGGTAGGTGAACCTAGCGCTAGACCGGCGCAACCTTCTAAATCCTCGGTTTGACAGTATAGGTGGCCTTCTTCGGGTATCGCTTCTGAATCCGGCATAGTATCAGGCGAAATCGGCTGTACCGTTCTCAACCGTGCTTCAACGCCAGCGACAGACTCAACACCGCGAGCAATTTCTTCTGCCATGGCACGTGTTGAGCCATAACGAGAGTAATAAAGTACAAGAATATATGGGGCTGACATTTACAATAACTCCAAAACATTTTCGGGCGGGCGACCAAGCACGGCTCTTTCTCCAACGACCACTATCGGCCGTTCAATCAGCTTAGGATGTACAGCCATCGTTGCCACTAGATCGGCGTCGCTGTGAGAAGGATCTTTTAAATTCAACGTTTTATACTCTTCTTCACCCTTGCGAAGAAGATCTCGGGCTGACATTTTCAATTTTACCAACAACGCGTCCAATTGGTCTGCATTGGGCGTATTAACTAAATAGAGTACAACCTCAGGGTCAATGCCATTGTCTTGTAGTAACTGCAAGGTTTGGCGCGACTTACTACAGCGGGGGTTGTGGTAAATGGTAACATTACTCATAGCTTCTCCTTTTTGAGCATTATACATAGACATAGGATTAACATGCATCGAATCACACTGGCTAAACGTGCCGCTTTAGTTTTACTTTGTACGTGGCTAATGGCTTGTTCGCCCGCCCCGGAATTTCATTATGCCGATGGAAGCGGCGGAAGACTGGATGACTATCGAGGCAAATATCTGTTAGTGAATTATTGGGCTGAGTGGTGTAAGCCCTGTCTCAAAGAAATTCCTGAACTGAACGAATTCGCCCATCAATATGCAGACAAAGCCGCCATTGTGGCTGTTAATTGGGATGGTATACAGGGCGAAGAACTGCGTCTACAAGCAGAAAAATTGAATATCGAATTTGATGTTGTGGTTGAAGATATCAGCGGGCTACTTGGCCAAAAAAAGCCCACCGTGCTTCCTACCACATTTATTATTGATCCCGAGGGGCAATTGATTAATACCCTGGTTGGGCCCCAGTATCTTGACACACTGGTTGAAGCCGTAGGTTTTTAGCATTAAACCGGCAGGTCGCTAGCACCTGCCGTTTATCAAAACATGCTATTCGTAGGGATTCGGCAGATCCAAACTCACCTTATATTGATAGCCCTTGACGGCAATCGACTGATCGGTCATCTCTAAGTCATTGCCATCGAGCACATTGTTATCAAACAGATAAATAGGCTGTCGAAGACCTAATGTGATCTCTTGATCATTTTGCTCAGTCTGGGCTGCAACGCTAGCGTTACGTTCACTGTATTCAGCCAAAGCTTGCTCACCGTATTTACGTGTCAGCATGGATTTAACGATATGGGGCGCGAGAATACTCGCCGATGCGTTATTTCCACCAAAGCCTTTTGAGTTAATAATCATTGCATCCATTCCCTCTGCACCTACCTCGGTATCTTGCAGCATGAAGTGGATATTTGATTGCGCAACATCGTCGGCAATTTTCTCTACCGTTTTAATACCAGGAATAACCCCGTATTTCCAAACACCCAATCCTGAAATGATTTGATCGCCCCCCGCAGGGCCCAATGAATGGCCGTGGTATGCCTTAACTGCAGCAACCGGCCACTTTTCAATACCAAACGCTTTTGCCACTTCGTTAATAATTTCTGATTCTGTGACTCGGTTTTGAGGGGTACTTGTTCCATGGGCATGAACGTAGGTGCGCTTGCGAAGCCCTTCTTCGCCGATAATGGCTCGAGTGACAGCTGCTGCACGAGCCATGGTGACATAGTTACCCACACCCGGGCCAGGAATGGACTTTTTGAAACCGTCGGCATTTACAAACACATCGGCCACTGCACCTAAGATATTGGCACCCAATTCCAACGCCAACGCATCGTCACACAACACTAAAAACTGAGACCCTTCGGCCAAGGTAAAGCCGCAGTTATCTGAGAATGGGCGCGCAGCGCGGCGGTAATCGGGTTCGCTACGCTCTGGATCTAACGCCAAAAGCGCCTCATCTTCGGCAACGGCACCCATCGTGCGATAGCCTTCTATCACTTCAGGAGTAATAGGTGCCTCGGCACTACCCACGATGACTAGGCGTCGACGGCCGCTTTGAATATCCCTGACACCCATGCGAACGTTGTATAGGAAAGTCGCACAGGCACCAATCATTCCTCCGGCACTTCCCATCCCACCGATCACATAAGCATTGATAAAATCAGCTGACATTTCGGCAAGGCTCAACGCGCACTGCTTGGCACTGACCCGCTTAGCTAGCAAGTTAGATTGCAGCATGCCACCTGCACCATTGAAGTCTAATTGTCCCATGCAATTTCCTGCATAGACCCCAACTTGGTCAGGAGACAATTTACTACGAATAACTTCCCACTCAATACCTAGGGAATGAATGGCATCAGAGGCACCATAAACGGCTAATTGTAATCCTCTGGGATGATTGCGTGAGTTATACAATGCATCAGGCTTAAAGCCTGTTGGCAACTGACCTGCAGCTTGCACAAGAGAGCGACGCAAATCAGGTAAAAGCACCGTTGCATCCTCTAAAACAGTCACCCGTACACTGCCACCAGCAAGCTCTTCCATCTGCCAACTGGCGGGGGGCTGACTCATCAACTGAGATTTTTTCAACACAAATTGAACCGGCTTTTCTGAGGCGCACAAGGTAGCCTCGCGGTGGATCAAGATACTATCGCGGTCAAAGAGGTTGTCCTCCAACTGGCGAATAAGAGTATTGTCTTTAATCCACTGGCCATACTCAGCCGCAATTTCGGCATAGCTCATGACCTGGCCGCTGTGGCTGTCGACTAACTGGCCGTCTTTGGCCACAACTAATCCCATCATACTGGCGAGAGCGGCATAAGTTTCAGCGGCATCGGAGGCGGCAAGCGAATCTATCACTTGTCTGCGATAGGCGTGATGACCCGAGCTACGACCACAGGCGTTAACACCGCCGAAACCAATAATGATAGGTAAATTTGCCAAAATCCATCTCCCGAGACTCAAATACAGAGGGGGTCAAAAAAAGACGGATTTTAACAGGGGCTAGTACTTAGTGCGAGTAAAAAATGCTTCACTTTAAGGCAGCGAGAAATGAGTCAATTACCGCCAGACGCTGATGGCGCAAGGCCTCACCGACAGCTTTACCTTCCACTCCATCCGCGATTAAGGCGGCGGCAGTCACCCTGCAGCACCTTGCGGCAAGATCTTTGAGCTGACCAGCCTGGGGATAAGCTTGATTCTCAAACCCAGATCGACCTCGGCTATCCGCCTCACAACAAAGCACAAATTCTTCAAGCCAACCGCCCTGTCTAAAAACCCCCAGCTCGGTCAACATCGACAAAATATTTTCCGAATCTTGGCCTTTTAAACCATGTAAAGTGGTGTGCCACCTAGCCACGACTTGAGCTAACTGAGCATGCCGGTTGGGAACTTTTATTCTTTGCTGCAGCGCCAGTAATAGCGGAAGTGTCGCCTTTTCATGCCCAGGGTGATGGGGTAAATGGTCAGCAGCAGTAACTGCCTTTCCCAAATCGTGGACCAACGCTGCATAGCGTACAGCGGTATCTTTCGACAACAACGACGCTTGCTGCAATACCATCAGACTGTGAACACCACAGTCAATTTCAGGGTGTGAAACAGCGGACTGAGGCACACCAAACAGGGCTTGGAGCTCTGGAAATAAGACGTTTAGTGCTCCGCAACCCTGCAAGACTTGAAAAAACACCTCCGGAGATTCAGTCGCTAATGCCTTTTCGGTTTCGCGCCACACCCGCTCAGCACTCAAGGTTTGTAACTCGTCGGCAGCGACAATCTGTGACATTAATTGCATTGTTGGCTTCGCGACCGTAAAACCTAAACGGGCATAACGGGCGGCGAAGCGAGCGACTCTAAGTACTCTCAATGGATCTTCAACGAAAGCCGGCGACACATGACGCAACACTCGTCGCTCAATGTCTTCACGTCCCTGATAGGGGTCGAAAACGTCACCTGACTCTGACTTAGCGATAGCGTTTATTGTGAGATCGCGCCGGGAAAGGTCTTGCTCTAGGGTCACATCAGCGTCAGCGTGCACCTCAAACCCCGTATAGCCCACCCCCTTTTTGCGCTCTGTTCGCGCTAATGCATATTCTTCTTTGCTTATAGGGTGCAGAAAAACAGGAAAATCTTTTCCAACCTGTTGAAACCCGGCCGCTAGCATTTGCTCAGGAGTACTGCCAACAACAACCCAGTCTCGCTCGTCGAATGGAACCCCGAGCAGTTCGTCGCGTACGGCCCCACCTACCAAGAACGTTTTCACTGTACACCGCCGCCATTGTCACACTGACAAGTAAAACGCTGTTTATCCTCTAGCCGCATCATGGTCATCGCGCCACCCCAGACACACCCTGTATCAAGTCCATAGATACCTGGCACATCGACGTTGCCTTGAAGTGCCGCCCAGTGGCCAAACACCCATTCAATATCATCTAACGCTGGATTAGGGTAGCTAAACCAAGGGGCATATTTTGGATTGTCAGACGTCGCAGCATCACTGGTTTCTAAATCTAACTTACCCCTCGCAGTACAAAGTCGCATGCGCGTTAAAACATTGACGATCACTCGCAACCGTTGCTCGCCTTCAAGCTCATCTTTCCAGCGGCGAGGTTCGTTACCGTACATCGTCTTAAAGAAGTAAGGTAACTCAGAGCGTGGACCGCGTAAGATTGCCTCTACTTCACCCGCCAAACTCTGCGCCTGCGTCAACGACCAGGTCGGTAAAATTCCCGCGTGACTCATGGCCATTTTAAGGTCGCGGTCTACATGCAATAGTGGCTGCTGCCTCAACCACAGCATCAACTCATCGACATCGGGAGCATCAATGATGTCGCGTAGACTCTTCGAGGGTGAGCGCACGCCAAAATAGATGGCTAGCAGGTGAAGATCATGATTACCCAGTACAGTAATTGCACTATCACCTAATGATTTGATAAAACGAAGGGTTTCCAAGGAATGCGGACCACGGTTGACGAGGTCTCCAACCAACCACAATCGGTCACTGCAAGGATTAAATTCAACCTCTCGCAATAGGCATTGCAGTGGGGCTAAACAGCCTTGCAAATCACCAACAGCGTAGGTGGCCATCTAGTGCAGCGCCTTCCTACGCGCCAATAAAAATGGCGAAATAGGCGCGTCGAACTCTTCACCAGAGTCCGACACCATACCGTAGCTACCTTCCATCGTGCCAACGTCTGTCGCTAGCACTGCTCCAGAGGTATATTGATAAACGTCGCCCACCTGTAGGGTCGGCTGAAGTCCAACCACACCCTCGCCACGCACTTCTCGGACTTCGCCATTACCATCCGTTATTATCCAATGGCGGGACAACAACTGCACCGGCTCAGTACTACAATTGGTGATAGTGACATTGTATACAAAGACATATCTCCCGAGCTCTTCGTCAGATTGTGATTCCTGATAATGAGATATGACGTTGACGTCTACAAAATGCTTGTGATCACTCACGATGATATTCCAGCCTCATGTAAAAGATTAGCTAGTGACACGAACTGAGCGACCTCTAATGTTTCAGCGCGCGCCGATGGGTCTATACCCTGGGCGACAAATTGCTCTTCGGTCACCCAATCACGCAGCGTGTTGCGGAGCGTTTTACGACGCTGTGAAAAAGCCGCCACAACGAGCCTATCAAAAAGTTTATAGTCTTTAGCGACCATAGGTAAGGTAGTGTGAGGTACCAAGCGAACTATTGCAGATTGCACCTTAGGTGCTGGATCAAAGCTCCCTGGTGGCACATCAAACAAAGACTGAACCTTACAAAAATATTGCGCCATAACACTGAGGCGACCATAGGCCTTGGATCCCGGCGATGCCGCCAAACGCTGCACCACTTCACGCTGCAGCATGAAGTGCATATCCGCTATGTTGGGATGAAACGACAGCAGGTGGAATATTAAAGGCGTAGAAATATTATAAGGGAGGTTACCCACCACCCTTAGCGGCTGATCATTTTCGATCAGGTCGTTAAAATTAAACTTTAACGCATCAAAAGCATGCAAGGTAAAACGTGGATTATCACCGAATTTTGCATTCAATATAGGATGCAAATCGCGGTCTAACTCAACGACATGTAAGCGTGCGCCACTTCTCACCAAGCCCTCTGTAATTGCGCCCTTTCCCGGCCCAATCTCTACCACGGTCTGATCGGGCTTAGGTCTAACCGAAGCGACAATGCTATCGATGATACCGTGATCAATGAGAAAATTTTGCCCGAAACGCTTGCGCGCCGTGTGCTGCTTTTCAGCTATCCGATGGTCAAAACTCATGGCGTAACCTCTTGTCGGCGACCCTTTGCCATCTGTTCGGCCACCTCTATTGCGACAGCCATGCTGCCGGTGTCAACGTTATCGCTACCCGCTAAATCAAGGGCTGTACCGTGATCCACGGAGGTACGAATAATGGGCAAACCAAGGGTAATATTGACCGCCGCGCCAAACCCCATATATTTCAACACCGGCAATCCCTGATCATGGTACATGGCAACAATAACATCGGCCTGCTGCATATGCTTAGGAGTAAAAACAGTATCGGCTGGGTAGGGACCGCTAATCGTCATTCCTTCACCCTTAAGCTGTTCAATGACAGGCTGAATGACATCAATATCTTCACGTCCCATGTGGCCGCCTTCGCCTGCATGAGGATTAAGCCCGCAAACTAGGATTCTTGGTGCAGACAAGGCAAAGTCCACTTTCATTTGATGATGGACGGTCCTTATGACTCGCAGTAAAAGCTCTTGATTAATGGCGCCAGACACTTGGCTTAAAGGTATATGGGTTGTCGCCAAGGCAACTCGCAGACCTTCTGTCGCAAGCATCATCACCACATGATCGGTATCGGTTGCTTCAGCTAAATACTCGGTGTGACCGCTGAAAGAGACTCCGGCATCATTAATCACTCCCTTGTGAACAGGCGCCGTCACCATGGCATCGATAGCTTTACTGGTACAAAGGGCAACAGCCTTATCTAACGTGGCAAGGACATATCGACCATTGGCAGGGTTAAGCTGTCCCACAACGACAGGCTCCGAAGCCTTCACTGACGAAATAAACAATTCGCCGGCTGCATTGGGACGCGCCTCTTGCTCAGCATCAAATTCTACAAGTTTTAGAGGAAAACCCAGCGTATCTGCCCTTTCAAGCAAAACATCGCCATCACCTATGGCGATCAGCTGTCTTGATTTCTGGGCATGCTGAACAGCGCGAACCAACAGATCGGGCCCAATACCGGCGGGCTCACCAATGGTGATACCCAGCCTGATAATGTCATTATGACTTGATATCGACATAAGCCTCGTCGCGGGTCTTTTGCAACCAAATTTCTAGTTCTTCTTGATACTTGCGCTCATGAATCATACTGCGAGCACGATTTCGGAGTACTAACTCACTCACGTCTTCGTCGCGGCGACCCTCAATTTTCAGCACATGCCAGCCAAATTGAGTTTTGATGGGATCGCTGTACTCACCCACAGGAGTATTAATCATGGCTTCTTCAAACTCTGGGACAAAAGTGCCCATGTTGCTCCAGCCGAGATCACCACCGCGCTGAGCGGTACCTATATCGTCAGAAAACTCTTTCGCCAGAGCTGCAAAATCCTCGCCTGCTTTAGCGCGAGCCAACAGGCCTGCCACCTTTTCCCTCGCCTCTTCATCACTTAACACTTCGGTAGGCTTGATCAAAATATGCGAAAGCTTAGTTTGCTCGACAATTGTCGCTTCATTACCGCGCCGATCAACGAGTTGAATAACATGGAAACCACTGGGGCTTCTTACAATCGAAACATCGCCCTTAGACATGGTCTTGACCGGACCGCGGAAGATTTCTGGCATTTGCTCATCGTTGCGCCAACCCAAATCGCTGCGACTTGCACCTAGCGAACCATACTTTAAGGCCATTTCAGCGAGGGCTTCGCCGCTTTGTACAGCCTTTTGAATAGTCTCTGCCGCAGCATTTCTCTCCGCTTCAGCATCTGCACTAGCATCTGACGCCAAAGGGATTAATACGTGGTCTAGACGGTTGACAACTTCAGTGAGCGCTTTTCCTTCTGGCGAGGCCAAAAAATTATCAATCTCGTCATCAGTGATTTGCACTCTATGATTGACATTGCCACGCTGAACTTCCTGCAGAATCATATCTTTGCGCACTTGCTCACGAACTTGAGCATAGGACTGACCACTCTGCTCAATGACCTGTACAAAACTATTGAGATCCATGCCATTTTGCTGAGCGATATTAGCCATGGCGCGATTTAGACGGTTATCGTCAATGTAGAAACCCGCTCGCTGTGCAATTTGCATTTGCAGACTTTCTAAAATCAAATTATCCAATACGCCATTGCGAATTTCTTCGTCACTACCAATAGATTGCCCGCTGGCACGCGCTTGCTCACGAATCATGTTTGAACGAGCCTCTAGCTCGCTGAGCATA
>Ga0209962_1000454_pt1 | contig 11941 bp, 3 predicted proteins | sample SalPonA_C_H2O_MG_FD_185722 | JGI IMG/M metagenome (GOLD analysis project Ga0209962, IMG submission 185722) | Water microbial communities from South San Francisco under conditions of wetland restoration - Salt Pond MetaG R2A_C_H2O_MG (SPAdes)... | ecosystem: Environmental > Aquatic > Non-marine... | reverse complement strand
AAAAAGTTTGAAGATGTTGATAGTTTTGTAGATTTTATTACAGATGAGCGCAACACTACTGAAGCAGGTATTGCTGCTTTGGCCGGTGCAGGTGGCGCTGGTCAGTTTGAAACTGTTGGTAGTGTAGCAACTGCTGCCGGTAAACTAGCTTCTATGTCTGCTAGAAGGACGCCTGCGCCTACAGAAGCAGATCCAGAGTCTGCTGAAGCCCAGCAAGAAAGAGATAATATTGTAGCTGAAAACTTACGTAGAGCTACTGCTCCTGCGGCAGACACAGCTACTGCAGAAGAAGATACACCAGCCCCACAATCTAATCCTTTAGCCAGCTTTTACGGCGCACAGGGTTCTTTTAATGATGAGGCTAAAGCTGCTGCAAGTGCTACTGCTAAGCAAACAGAAAGTCAGATTTTAGATGGTACTCATGAAGTATTTCAGTCAGATGCGGATCTTTCTACTAAGCTTACGCAATTAGATCCTCTTATTGAAATGGTTGTTGCTGAAAATCCTGAGGTTTCTAATGTTGAATTAGTAAGAGCTGTAGCAAAAGCTTTTAAAGCTACCCCAGAACAGGTGGCAGAAATCGAACAAACTGTAGAGAAAGCATATAACGCTGGACAAGAATTTGCTAGCATTAAACCTATGCTTGAAGTATCAGGCGAAGTATCTGAAGGACCTAAAGGGTTTATTACTTACTACACTGCAGCTAAAGCAGCACTAGCTGAAGGTAATGAGCAAGAATACAATACTTATATTGGTAAACTTGACTACTTCTATAACTACCAGAAGAGTAAAGCAGAGCGTATCCAAGCTGGTATTGACCAAGCTCGTTCTGATATTGCTACTGAAGCAGATGCTTTAGTACAAGCAGGTAAAGCGGCTAATACTAAAGAAGCTTTTAAACTAGTTAGGGCTAAGTACAAGGCTTCTGAAAATCCAGGTGGTGTAACAATAGCTTACAGTGATAACCCAAATTCTGGGAGCATTGTTGCACGTTATGATCATGTAGCAGACCAAATGGTAAACCCTAACTCTAAGCCCTTTGCTATTTTTAAAGTACTTTCCGGAGTCAAAAATGAAATAGCTGGAATGGATAGAGCGTACAGTTTACTTACAAATAGTAGTGAAACTGCTGCAAATACAGAAACTGCTGCTCCTACTACAACTCGTGTTGAACCTACTTCTAATAATACAGTTGTTCCTCCTGCTGCACCAAAAGCAGCTAGGGGAGTAACTGCTCCTTCTGCTCCTGTACCTCCTCCTATTGTTACAGTTGTAAACAACGATGGTAGTACCACAGAACTTCCTCCTGCGGTAAGACAAGAAGAAGACTTTGTAATGGAGCAAGAAGATATTGTAGCTCCTAGTAGTGGACCTGCAGTAAATCCTAATGAAGATTTTACAGTACCTTCTGAACAGTTAGATGCACCAGTAGTTAGCGATGAAGAATTAGCTAGCTATGAAGACTACTACATGGGTCAAGACATGGAAGATGACACTTCCATAGATATGTATGATAACTATGAAGTAGCTTCTTATGACGGAGATGTAACTCCTACTGCAACTAAAGCTGATGTAGTAGCTCAGTTTGCAGAAGATAAACGTAAATTAAAAGAACTTAATAAAAACCTCAAAGATCGTAGAAATGAGTTAGGTCTGCAGGGCTACGTTAAAGAAGATATTGATCAAGACTTACTTGTAACGGCTTTAGTTGATGCTAAAGACGCTTTAACTAAGCGTATTGAGAACGCTCCTAATACATTGGCAGATCATGTAGAAACCCGTAAAGCTGGGTACAAGCAACGCGTAGATATGCCTTTTAAGTTGTTTGATAAATGGGTAAACAACACTCTTGTAGAGAGTGTTCAGACTACTATTAAAGAGCTTTATAGCAACCTTAGACCTAGCGGGTTTACTTTATTTGATCGTACTTTAAACGATGCCCAAGGTACTACTAAAGAGTTTATTGAAAACTTAGAAAAAAATCTTACAGATGGTAGTGCTAGAAAAACTGACCATTTAAAGGGTTTAGAGAATAACCCTTCTGCAGTTTTGTTGTATAACATTGACGGTACTTATAATGTAAATACTGTTGAAGCAATGCAAGGAGCTGCTTATGAGTACCTTGTACAGGATATGAGAAATCTTATTGGTGCTGATCGCACTATAGATGAAGTAGCAGAGTTGTTTAATATTAGTGCTGATCAAGTAACTCCTGATCTATACGACCTGTTAAGCGATGGTGGCGTTACTTTAAGAATGGCTGCTGAAGGTATTGGCAGCAAAGTATACAATAACTTAGGGCTTAATATAGACAGCATAGACGCTAAGAACGCCATGATAACTTCCCTAGGTATGGTAGCACTGCAAGGCATGAAAGGCGATTTAGTAGACATATACAGATACTCTGGTTCTGAACTTAGAGGTAACCCTGTCATTATTAAAGGTACACCTGCTATCTTTGGTAAGCTTAAAAAAATTAAAGGCACTATTAACTACTTTGAAGAAACTTTAGGAGTAGAAATAGATAATGTCCGTTCTTACCGTCGTACTGCTACCTCAGGTAATCGTAAAGTATTAATTCATAGAGCAGAGTTTCAGGAAGCTCCTAAAGATCACTCAGACGCTGTAAACCGTTTAGAGAAAACAGGCTTTAAACCAAATGACGGTGTAGCTGTATTAGCGGAAATGTTTAGTGATAAAGATGGCGCTCTTGATGCTAACAAACTGGCTAAACATATTTTAGGACCAGAAGTTAAGGGAATTAACTACGATGATGAGCTAAGCTACGCTGCTAAGAAAGAAGCTTTAATGCGGGATATTAGATTCTACAACGAAGCACTTGCTGATGTAGGAGATGGTGAGCTTTTCTTTGATTGGTTTATTGCACGTAACCACCGTATCCACCTAGATAGTAATACCCTTAACCCACAGAACGATAAAAATCTTGCTCGTTGGTTGTTTACTACTACTAACTCTAGAGTGTCTATTAATAAGTCTGATATTGACGCTGTATTAAATGGTGAGGCTACGGGCAACCTAGAAGCTGTAATGTTTGCTTACGCTATCGTACAAGCCTTTGATGGCGCTAAAGATGTTATATCTGTTGATAAAGATAACGAAGCAGCTGTAATAGCAAATGCTAAGAGTCTTCTTCAAGATACTGATGCGGATACGCTAATGAGTATGGCTAAAGAAGCTAGTCACGTTGGACACGCAGCTCTTGCTTTAGCTAACATTAGAAAGTATAAAGCTAACGATGTTATTAACTCTGACATGGTACTAGAGGTAGACGGTCTTACCAATGGGTTTGCTTTCCGTGCTTTACAATATCCTGTTAAATCACCTAATAGCCCATTTACTCCTACTGAATGGAATGAAAAAATAGGTTTTGTTAGTGAAGGTTCTGAGTTTTACGCTTTAGAAAGTATGAACGGAGCTAGGGCCCTAGGTCAAGAAGACGTATATATTTCTGTAGGCGGTGTTTTTGGGGACAAACTTGTTGCTGCTCGTAAGACTATGAAGGGCAAAAACAAAAAATGGGTTGAGTTCTTTGAAAATGGCAGAGGGTTACCTAACTTTAGTGACAAAAATGATGAAAGTCTTAAAAAGTTTGTACGTAACTTAATGAAGTCTCCTGTAATGATATTTAACTATGCTGCTGGTGCAAGTAAAATTGCTAGTGGTTTGGTAAATGATCAGATTCTAGGTAAAGGATACCTATCAGGTAAAGGCTTACTAGGTAAGCTTACAGAACAAAAACAAAATGAAAATAAAGAAATAGTTTACGTTATTACTAAACAAGATCTTGTTAACCATTTTGGTAAAACCTTAGGGGAAACTTACCACAATGCTAGGGTAGCTCTAGCTACTAAGTCATACAAAGACAAGTCTGATCCAAATATTCAAACTCTTATGAAAGACTTGAGATACGCTATTAGTAACTTGTACGTAGAGCCTATTACAGAGACTCTTGAAGAGTTGTTTAGTGAGCAGACAGTAGTTAATAGAGCTATTACTGATGCATCTATGTTTATGTATGAGCACTTTAAAGCTATTTACACAGACTGGAAAAACGCTAATCCTAAAGCTACTGAAGAAGATAAGATTGATTTTTTGAAAGAAAAAGCGTCTATACTTCCAGGTGTTAAAGGAGCTAATTCAGACGACCAATCAAACAAAATTACTTTCTTAAAAAGTGTTTTAGAAGAATCAACAAACAATGTACAGTTATCGCTAGGAGCTAATAAGATTGGTACTAGAACTGTAGAGCGTACTTTTGGTCAGCCAGGTGTAGCAGCTGCAGTACTTACTGTACTTGGTCTGGACTCTTCTACGTTGGCTAGAACAATTAACCTACATGGTGATAAAGGCTTCCTTCCTGTACACGATGCTGAGGTTTTAGGTATTGGGGAACACAGAGGTGTTTCTAACTACAATCAAGTATTTTACGATATTAATAGATCTTACTCTATTATTGATGAGTTTGTTAATGCTGTTAATGGTATACGAAATGCATCTCCTGAAATGGAACAGATTGTAATTACAAACAAAGCAGGTGAGCCGGTTACTTTCTATGATATGCTAGCCGTGCTTACAAACATTAATGATACTGTTCAAAGAGCTAGGGCTGAGATATTTAGTCGTAATGTTAAGACTGGTCAAATGGGTGGTCCTAATGGTACTATGGTAACTATCAACGTCAAAGAAAGAAAAGACGCGGCTATAACCGAGCTGGGTAAAATGTCAGAAACTATACTCAATCAGTTTAATAATCTGACTATGCAAGGTACTTTAGGTAAAAAAGAACATCAGGTATATTTGAAAAGGTTACAGAAAATGCTAGAGGGTTGTAAATAATGGCTGTTTGTAATATAGAAGGCGCTATTAAGTTCATTGAGCAGGTACAAAAAAGAATACCTGAAAATGAATACAACTCTGCGGCAATTGCCCAATTAAAAGGTATAGTAGAAAAATATCAAGCTTTTCGTAATGATGTACGTAATGCTGCAGGGTATGCTGATAAAGGTGCTCCTTTAGATATTTACATGGACTTAAATGAACTAGAAGATCTTACTAAGCCTGAACCTAAATTACCTAAAAATGTAGAACAACCTGTTACTTTTGAGGAATTAGTTGAAGAGGCTGAAGCAGAAGTAGCTCCAGTTGAAGCTTCTACTGAAAGTGTTGCTGAAACTCCTGCAGACGTAGTAGTAACAGACACTGAAGGTTTGATTGCCAATAACCAAAGAGGGGTAGAAGTCCTCAAAGAGTTGTTTAAACTAAACAGAGAAAGAGCTTTAAGCCTTTATAATACAGCCACCAGTTTCGTTGTGAGTCAGCTAAAGCCTAGAGGCGGTAACTTTAATAGGGAAAGTAACACTCTTACCTTGTATGGTATAGGTAGAGACAATGAAACTACTGCACATGAACTTATTCACAGTTTACAAGGTGCTATGAGTATTTCCCAATTGTCTGAAGAAAGCATGAACTTTTTGTTTGCTACTACAGATGAGTTTACTTCTTATAATGTAGGTATTGATGAAGCCACTTATAAAGATGTGTTTCAGAAAATTAAAGATAAAAAAGTAGAAGGTATAGATAGAGTAATTTTAGAAAAAGTTTATCTTACGTCTATTCTAAAAGGTGATTACAAACCAGAAGCAACAGAAGAGCAGAATCTTGAACGATTTGGAAGAGAGTTTACTGCTATTGTAGGAAGCTCTAAAGATTTTAGATCTAGCATGTACAAGGATATTGCTAGAGAGAAAAAAGTACCTTTTAAAATGTTTATTGAGGACGTTTTAAAAGCTATTAAAAACGTAAAAAAGTTGATTGCAAGGATTCTTAAAGATGATCCTGAAGAACTGCGTGACAACCCAGATTACTTGTCTGCACTAAAATTACTAGACGAGTATTTACCTAATGGACTTAACGCACCAGAGCCTGAAGTTAAACAACCAGAGCTTGAAGCGCCAAAAGCTACCCCTAGTTCTACAGACAGCTACCTAATTACAGGCAACTTAAGAACTAATCCTGGACAAACTGCAGCTATCAATAGGATGAAATCTTGGTTTAAAGACACTAAAGATCAAGCTTTTATGCTTCTTGGTAGGGGTGGTACAGGTAAAACTACTGTTATTAACGTATTGATGAAAGAGCTAGGGCTTAAGCCTTCTCAAGTAGCTTTTGCAGCTCCTACTAATAAAGCTAAAAAAGTATTAGCAGAAGCTAACAGTAAATCAGAGTATGGTAGTAGTAAGCACTACACAGTAGCACAGCTTTTAAATATAAAACCTTCTATGGATGAAGAAGGTAATCAAGTGTTTCAAGAAGATTTATTTGCTCCTGAAAAAGAATTTCCAGAAGTATTAGTAGTTGACGAAGCCTCTATGCTTCACAGTGCAAACTACGATTCTTTGTTGGAAAAAGCTAGAAAAGCTCGTACAAGAATTATATTTATGGGAGATAATGCCCAACTGCCTCCTATTGGTGACAAGAGAGCGCCTGTTAAATCTGCAGTATTTACTGATCTTAAAGAGAACTCCGTAGCTTTAACAGAGTTAATGAGACAAAGCGAAGGGTCTCCCATTATTGATTTTACAAGCGGGATTATTAAAGCAGTTAATTGGGCTGAGCGTAAACTAGAGGAAAGTTTAGATAACGCAGAAAAAGTTAAGCAACGTCTTGTAACTGGTGTTTACGATGGAGAAAAACTTTCTAAGTACGACGCCGAAACTAACGAAGGGCTAATCCTTACAGATGACAGTTTTGATACGCTGCTCCCTAGTTTTATTAGTGACTATAAAAGCGATCCAGTAAAAACTAAATATATACATTTTAACAACCATACTCACCAAAACACGATAACTCGTACAAATAAAATTCGTAAAGCATTGTATGGCGAAAAAGCAGACCAAGAAATGTTTATTCCTGGCGAACCACTAGTATTGAATGGTCCTTACTTAGAAACTCTTGGAGTGCCTGAATCTTTATTAGATAATGGTGAAGAGTTTACAGTTGTATCCAGTAGAGTAACAAAAAAACGTCTTAATTACGCTGTTGGTAAAAGAGATATAACTACTTTAAACCCTGTAGAAGTTTATGAGATTGTTGCTACTAGTAATATTACTGGTAGCGAACATACTTTTAATAAACCTGTAGGGGATAAAAAACAAATTGATGCGATTATTAAAGAAGAAAAAGAAAACGTAATTAGTTATGGGTATAAACCAGGTGCAGCTTTCAGAGTTAAAGAAGCTTTAGCTATAGATTTGTCACATGGTTACATTATTAATACACACAGATCTCAAGGTAGTACATACCGTAATGTATATATGGATTTAGGCAACATTACAGCACAGTATAATAGTTCTGGTAATGATATCATTAAATCATTATATGTAGCTGCATCTCGTCCTAGCAAAAAGCTAATAGTAGTCAACAATAATCAGAACAGTACTATTATTAACCCAGTTACTACTGTAGATAAAGTTCCTGTTTCTAAAGCGTTTAAAGATGTGAATAATAGCGAAGTTAATGATATAATTCGTAATATTGAGAATTGTAAAGGCAAGGGTAAACTATAATGAGTAGCTGCAGTGTTTCAGGCATAGCTAGTTCTGTTGTATCAGAAAATAAAGACCAGACGGAAACAAATGTTCGTAGAGCGTTAAAAACTAACGCAATAGAACGTGCTGAAGCTACAGGTTCTCCTATGGCTGTATTACTTAATGCTTTGCGTAAAGTAAAACCAAGTATTAATGGCAAAAAAATACATTTGCTGGATATTGGTAGAACTGAAGATGGTGAGTTTGTACTTAAATACAAAGTAGGTTCTAACACTAAAGTTATTACTGCACCTGTTGATCAATATCTTACATTTGATACAGAAAACCCTAATTTTCAGTTTGACAAGGCTAGCGTAGAGCGTCTTTATTCTGATGCAGAAACTGTATACAACAATGATGGTTTTGAAGAAATGGCGTTAGACATTACTAACGACCCTAACAAAATTATTAGTGTTGCAGAAGATTTAATTAGAGCTGATGAATATCATAACGATGAGGATTTTAACGGGGTGTTGCGAGGACAACTTGCCCGCATAGTAAAACCCCTAGTTGAAATGGTACCTAATCTAAACATTCATATCAATAATGCTGGTGAAGCTAACTTTGGTGAGTTTAACATACGTACTAATGATATTCGTATTTCTAAAGGTTTAGGCGGTTCTAAAAGTTTAATGGAAATTTACGTCCATGAGCTTTACCATGCTGTAACTCATTTTGCGTTAAGCAGCAAAGATACAGAAATCCGTAAATACGGTGCTCGTATGGAAGACATACGCAGTAATTTTTTAAAGAATACTACAGAAGCAGATCTTATTAGATTATCTGGTAATAAATTAACAGAAGAACAAGCAGGAAAGCTCCTAGATCACCTGACAGACCCTAAAGTAGGTCTTCATGAGTTTGTTGCTTTAGCCATGTCTAACAAAGCTGTCATGATGCAATTACGTCAGCTAGACGTAACTAAGAAAGACGAAGTTCCGCAAACACTATTCCACAGACTAGTCGACGCTGTTTATAAACTATTTGGCAGAGTTAACGAAAAGCTGCTAGGAGAGCCTAAAGGCGACGATCTACAGCGTATGGTTTACTTAGTAACTCAACTGCACAGTGCTAATAAAAAACCCTTAGAAGCCAAAAGAGTGCTTGGGATTAAAAACTTAGTATCTATTTTTGACGGAGTAGATAAAAGATTTTCTGATTATTTAGACAAAAAACTATTAGAAGATAAAAACAATATTGGGCGTAATGCACCTAAGCCTGGTGAGAACAAATACAAACATATTGCTCGTGTTGCAGCACGTTCATTTTTTGATGAGCAGGCTAGGGATATTCTTGGCAATACCTTGAGTATTATGAAATATCGTGGTGGGTATAACGTATTTCGTCCAGAAGGGACATTACGTACAATAATGAGAGATATGGTCGAGTCTGACGCTACACAAGACCAAATAGAGCAGCTAGGTATGGTGTCTTTGACCATAGACCAGTTACGAGAGTTTACTGCTACTAACGTAGAGCGATTAGTAAAAAATGGTTTTAGAGAGCCTGTTAGTGAGGAAGTAGAACAGTCTTTAACTACATCTATTCTTGATACTGATTTGTCTACCATTTATTTTAATTATGATATGAGTGATCTGCTTAATAGTAATGATAATATAGACAAAGCTATTAAAGATATGGAAGCCGATCTTAAAAGCAAAGTAGATGAGCGTTCATTTAACTTTTATAAGGCTCAAAGTGCTTTGCTAGCGGACTATATGAGAACAGGTCAAGATAATATTGGGTTGCTTTTAAATGCTCGTAACATAGCTATGAAGGTGGGTACAAGTATTGAACAGCTTGATGTATCAGAAGATATTGTAACAATAATTGATGAGCTGACTAGCTTAAAAGCTTTAAGAAAGGTGCCTAGGGAAGATAAGAACATCTTAAAGGACCTAGTCGATAATGACAAAGATGCTATTGATGCAATAGTAGCTTTCCAACGTGGGCAGAAAGTAAGATCGGAAAAAGAGTTATTCCCTACTTATTCAGATAAATTGAAAATGATTAAAGGGTACTCTTCTGAAATAACTGATCCTGATATTGATATTAAGTTTGCCCCATTAGCAAAAGAAGCAGAACTTAAGAAACTAGGGTACAAGCTTAGTAAACCTTTAACTAAGCACGATATGGATTCTAACGATACCCCTATGGGTATGTTTGTGAATGAAAAACATTTTACACAAACATTCCATCGAGTAGGTTTACGTATTAGTGAAAAAGCAGGAAGAGGTACAACAGTTACTGAAAGCCATGCAATGAGCGGAAGTAGTAATATTACGCTTAAAGCAGTTAATGACATTAGAGCAATGCGGGCTAGACAAGCTAGTGTCATGGAAGAAATGATGTCGGGTACTTATGACCCTACTGCAAATGAAAATGACTCTATGGTTACTCCGGTATTAAATAACAATGGACGTGTTAAAGATTTTAGATACCAGATGAACAAACAGGATAAAATTGATTTTCTTGCTATGGAACGTAAGATTAGTACTGTTATGGGACGCAGTTTTGCATCTATTGTTGATAAAGCGGAAACCGACAAGTACAACGAAAGGTTAATGGAAGTTATCGATAAAGACGCAGCAGAAAACCTTAAAGAAGATCAAGTCAGTAGATTAAGTATGTACAATAGTAAAGAATACATTCGTATTACTAAAGATTCTTTAAATAAAGATGCTGCTGATTTATGGAGTATTCTCCCTGATACTATGAAAAATAAGTATCCTGAAGGATTTATGGTAAGAAGGGATCTAATGTTCTCAGCTCTAGGGTATAGAGAAATGAGTATAGCGGATATTCCGGGGGTGAGGTTTTTATCAGAAGGATCTAAAGATTATCAAGCCGTAGTAAAGTACAGTATTCAGTTTGCAGAAAAGCTATGGAAAGAGCTAATTAAGATTAGTAAAGCTGATATTATCATTAGAACGCCAGGAGTATTTATAGGAAACATCGTAAGTAACGTAGTCCTAGCTTATATGTCTGGTCATTCTATTAAAGATATATTTAGACTTAAATACCAAGGGGTTAAAGAGCTAAATAAATATGTGCAAGGACTAAATGAATCTATTCAACTACAAGTTAAAGTAGAGTCAGGTGTTGCTACTAAACAGGAAATGCGTAGATTAGATGAGATTAGAAATAATCTTAATAACAGCCCTGTTAAGGACCTAGTTGACGAGGGCTTCTATACAACAATTATTGAAGAAGCTGAAATAGGAAATGAGCATAGCAGCTATTTTAAGAAAATGGCTAAAAATAAATTAAAGCGTGTTCCTAAAATATTTAGTGATGGGGTAGATTTTCTGTACATTACAGAAAATACTAAACTATTTAAACTAATGGAAAAAGGGATTCAAGCGTCAGACTTTGCAGCTAGATATGCTCAATACCATTTAATGCTAGAGCAAGGAATGGATAAGAGTAAAGCTGTAAAAATCGTACGAGATAACTATATTAACTATAACAAGCCAAATAGTAAGTTTGTGGAATGGGCTAACCAAATGGGCTTTATGATGTTTACAAAGTATTTTACTCGTGTACAACGCGTACTGCGTGATTACGGTAAAACACATCCATCTAAAGTTTTGTTAGCTGTATTAGGACAAGAATACTTGTTAGGAGATATTGATGATATTACAGATCAGTCAATATTAACGAAGGATATGGGTAATTTGTTTTATAACCCATTTGATAATTTGATGAGGGTTATCACCCCGTCTACGCTTGAAGCAGTAGACTGGGCGATAAATGGTAAATAGTCCTAAGGAGGACTAGGTAGTTTTATTTTTGGTGGTTTAAAAAACAGGTATATGCTAATAATAGCCGAAGCTACAGTAGCAACTACTAAACCTGCGTAAGAACCACCAAATAAAACTGATATAGTAGCTAGTAGGGTTACATCTAGTATTGCATCTAGATAACGCTTAGCGGATACCTTAGCGTATATGACAAGAAAGTTAAACGCTACTACTACACCAATAATAGCTAATTCCATAATTACCTCCTGGTATTTTGGTAATTTGCTTTGTAAAGGGTAGAAGGATCTTGATTACGATCTTTCTGCCATTTGCCAGTCTCTTCGTTAAAAGAGCCTTGCCTACTGGTAATTTCTTTTACAGTTTCTACAAGAGCTAGTTCTGGGTTGTAACCCATTTTATGAATAGCGCCTGTAGCTACTACGATAATGTCACAAAGAGCGTCAAGCATTTCATACTGATCATCATTAGCATAAGCTTCAAAGAACTCTTGCAGTTCCTCCAAGAGCATGCCGTGCTCAGCGCCAGGACTAAAAGTGTTTAGCTTACGGTCAATATTAAATTGAACTATTC
>Ga0209962_1000450_pt1 | contig 12012 bp, 9 predicted proteins | sample SalPonA_C_H2O_MG_FD_185722 | JGI IMG/M metagenome (GOLD analysis project Ga0209962, IMG submission 185722) | Water microbial communities from South San Francisco under conditions of wetland restoration - Salt Pond MetaG R2A_C_H2O_MG (SPAdes)... | ecosystem: Environmental > Aquatic > Non-marine... | reverse complement strand
GCAGTCAATCCGAGGACACTCAGATCGAAAGATGCTGGAACGTATAAGAGGTTTGAACCTTTCTCTGCTGATTAAGGTCACCAGAGAAAGTTCAGGCCCCTCATGAAAGAGGGGCGCTTTGCTTTAGGAGCTACAGAGCGGATAACCGTACTTGGTATCCGCCTGGTTTGAGGGTATTAACCGCTTCACCAAACTGGATCTCACCAACAAGCTCTGGGATTTCCAGATCTTCATCGGAAAGGTTTATGAGAACAGTAAGCTTTGTCTGATCGAGTACCCTCTCAAAAGCAAGCAACTCAGGTGCGATATCCAAAAACTCAAAAGAGCCCCGCCGCGCAACTGGAGTCTCTTTGCGCCAGGTCAAAACTCTCTTGTAAAAATTCAACAACGAGTTTTCATCATCAAATTGCGTTTTGTAGTTCCGTGTCAAATGCTCTTCCGGCACGGGAAGCCAGGGTTTGTTCTCTGAAAAAGCCCCGTGCTTGGACGAGTCCCAGACCATTGGAGTTCGACAACCATCTCTGCCTTTGTAATCTGGCCAAAATGTGATCCCCGGCGGGTCTACTAGATCCTCAAACGCCAAATCCGCTTCCGTGAGCCCAAGCTCTTCACCTTGATATATGCAAGGGGTGCCAAAAAGCGTAGCAAGCATAATAAGGTAGCCCTCTAGCGCTTGCCTACTTGCCTCATTATCACCTTTGGCAAGCCAACGAGAAGCCAAACGTCGAACATCATGATTCGAGGTTGCCCAGCACGGCCAAGTATCATTCTGTTTTTCAACAAATGGACCGAGTTGCTCACGGATGAACTGTGCGCTGTGGTCAGGTCCAAACAGTGCGAAGCTGTAAGCAGTATGGAGACGGTCCCCTCCTTCCGTGTACTCAACCATTCGTTCGATCTGCCACTCACAGCCGACTTCCCCTAGAAGAACAGCGTTGTATTGATCACAGAGCGAACGCATTCGCGTCAGCCAAGCCAAATTATCAGGTTGCGATTTATCGTAAAAATGGTGCTGGTGATCGTAGGTGCTGTGCGACCTTTTCTCAACAGGCTGCTTAAGGCTAGGGATGTTTGGAGGGTTATCTCTCAATTTAGCGTCATGAAAGTAGTAGTTAACGGTATCCATACGGAACCCATCAACGCCACGCTCCAGCCAAAAGCGCATTGTCTCTAAAAGAGCCTCTTGTACTTCCGGCTCATGGAAGTTCAGATCCGGCTGCTCTTTCAAAAAGTTGTGCAGGTAATATTGACGCCGACGCGTATCCCATTGCCAAGCGCTGCCGCCAAAGATAGACATCCAGTTGTTTGGCGGCGAACCATCGTCCTTCGGGTCCGCCCAAACATACCAATTGGATTTAGGATTATTGCGATTAGAGCGACTCTCGAGAAACCAAGGATGCTCATCTGAAGTGTGACTTAGTACCTGATCGACCATCACCTTCAATCCCAGAGAGTGCGCTTTTTTGAGCAGCTCATCAAAGTCGCTTAGCGTTCCGAAAAGCGGATCAATGTCGCAGTAATCACTCACGTCGTAGCCGAAGTCTTTCATCGGTGACTTAAAGACTGGAGAGAGCCACACTGTGTCTACACCAAGATCCGCTAAGTGTTCCAGCCGGAGCGTGATACCCGGAATATCGCCAACGCCATCGCCATTAGTGTCCTGGAAACTACGTGGATAGACCTGATAAATCACTGTGTCCTTATACCAGTCAGTAGGCCGACTAGTGCTAGCTGAGTTGTGCTGTGTAGTGTCTAAATCTGATTTCATAGTTCTTTTTCGATTACCTAGATAGGGGAGCGATGGCAAGTTCAGTCTCTGCGTCAAAAAAACAGACCTCAGATGACTTAACCCCAAAAGAGATGCTATCTCCCGAGTGCATAAATTGTGCGTCACTAAAGCGCGCAGTAAATGAGCGTCCAGCTTCCAATTTGAATTTGACGTACTGATCAAACCCTGTAACTTCAACTTGCGCAGCGGTCATGGTTGTAATGCTATCGCCAGCCTCTAGATGGCAATGCTCAGGCCGTATACCTAACAACACAGACTGACCGATAGTAAGCTGGTCCGCGCTATATCTTTGAGTTGAAATCGAATGAGTTTTGCCCTGATCATCGCTGTACTCGACGCTAACGCCGCTATCTGATACCGCAGTGACAGTCGCCGGGATGATATTCATCGGCGGAGAGCCCATAAACGAAGCAACAAAAACGTTTGCCGGGTTATGGTAGATCTCTGCCGGTGAACCGAACTGTTGAATACTTCCACCGTTGAGAACAGCGATCTTAGTACCCATGGTCATGGCTTCAACCTGGTCATGGGTGACATAGACGAATGACGACTGGGTCTTTTCGTGCAGAGCCTTGAGCTCAGCACGCATTTCGACACGCAGCTTGGCGTCTAGGTTTGATAGTGGTTCGTCAAATAGGTAGAGGGACGGCTGGCGCACCAGTGCTCGTCCAATCGCTACGCGTTGGCGCTGACCACCACTGAGTTGTCCTGGCTTGCGATCTAGAAGCGCTGTGATTTGCAGTAAATTCGAGACCTCTGCGATCTTTGTCTCTTGCTCAGCTTTGGGGACTCCGCGCACTTTCATGCCAAAGGCGATGTTTTGCTTTACCGTCATGGTTGGATAGAGTGCATAGGACTGAAACACCATGGCGATATCGCGATCTTTAGACTCGACATTGGTCACATCGCGCTCAGCAATTTGGATCGATCCACCCGTAGTGGTCTCCAAACCTGCGATACAGTTAAGCAGCGTCGACTTGCCGCAGCCAGAGGGGCCTACCAGAATCAGGAAGCCACCGGGTTCCATCTCCAGGTTGATATTGTTCAACACGTTGACTTGCTGATCATAAGATTTAACCAGCGCATCGATTTTCAAAATGCTTTTCATACTCTGCTCACCCTGAGCGGGCTTTTATTATTGAAAAGGTACCACCCTAGCCAGTCGCCCTGTTGGTTGTCTGGAAAGGCCTACACTTCGCCAACAGCTCGCTAGTTTTAGTGTCCGTTTTGGAGATCTTAACGCGCTCGTTCAGAAAAAATCAAATCGATTTAAATATTTTTCAAATCGATTGCATTTTGTTTTTTGCTAACTTATCTTAGCCTGATATCAGCTTTTAGTATCCATTCGACAAACCTGGGTACTACAGCTCTAAAGTGGCGCTCTAGCGATTCAGTCGCAGACCAAAAAGCTAGTTGCCTAGAATTCCAGAGAAAAATAAAGGGAACATCTCATGCTTCAACTCAAAAAGAAACTTCTGCTGGCGGCTGTTTTGGCTGGGTCAGCTGCTTCCTCTCATGCATTCCAGGATGGCAAGATCGTCATTTGGGGTGCGGGTGATGATCGCGGGCGTGCTGCTTGGGAGCGCATCGGTGCTCAATTTGAAGCCGATACAGGCGTAGGTTTGGTTATCGAGACGCCTGACCCGATTACAGATAAATTCCAACAAGCAGCTGCTACAGGCGACGGTCCGGATTTGATCTTCTTTGCTCACGACCGTTTTGGCGAGTGGGGAAACAGCGGCCTGATCAGTGCGATCGATATCGAACCCGAATTGCGTGAGACAATCGAAGATTTCGCATGGGATGCGGTAACAGTTGGAGACAAAGTGTTCGGCTACCCTATGTTCGCCGAAGCAGTCTCTTTGATCTACAACAAAAAGTACATCCAGACACCACCGGCATCATTTGAAGAGATTGTCGCGGGGATCAACGTTCCTGCAGGTGTTGAACCAATTATGTGGGATTACAACAACACCTACTTCTCTATGCCGCTTTTGGCTGCAAATGGCGGTTATGCCTTCGAAAAAATCGATGGCAACTACAACGCAGATGAAACCGGTGTAAATAATGACGGTGCAGTCAAAGGCGCCCAGATGATCCGTTCACTGATTGATGCGGGAATGCCTGTAGGTATTGATTACGGAATCATGGACGCTGAGTTTGCCGAGGGTAAAGTTGGCATGATCATCAACGGTCCTTGGTCATGGTCTGGCTACGAAGAGGCTGGTATTGACTTTGGTCTAGCAGCGATTCCATCAGTAGATGGCGCAGCTGCGAAGCCATTCGTGGGTGTTTGGTCGATCGGCGTGAATGCGTCAAGCCCGAATAAGGATCTTGTTAAGCTGTTCATGGAAGAGTACGTGCTCAACGATGAGGCGCTAACTGCTATCGTGGCTGCAGGGCTTAACGGAGCGATGGTTGACAAAACCGTGGCCGCGACACAGAACGACGCACGCCTAGCGATCACATTAGAGAGCGCCAAAGCGGGTGTTCCGATGCCAAACAACCCTGAGATGGGCGCTTTTTGGAGCGCTATGGGCCCTGCGCTGGGCAACATCACCAGCGGTCGCCAAGAGGTTCAAGAGGCGTTGGATGACGCCGCTACGCGTATCCTAGGCGAGTAAATCTTCAAGGGGGAGCTATGCTCCCCCTATCTCTTTAGACTTTTAGTCCGTTATTTTATGAATATTTCATCTACGATTGGGTTAGTCATCAAGCTGGCCATAATTGCGATACTCGGTTACGTTGCTGCCACGCTATTTGTGTCGGGCGAGTTAAGTGTTGCGATGATGTTGGTAGTCATTACCGCTGCCTTCGCCATTATCTTCTTCTTCAAACGTTTTTATAGCGTGCGTTTCTACTACCCGGCGATTGCGGGACTGTTGTTGTTTACTGTCTTCCCGGTTGTCTACACCAGCTATGTTGGTTTCACTAATTACGGCGGAGCCAATCTGTTAACCTTTGAACGTATTCAAAATTATTTCACAAGCCAAGTCGCTATAGACAAGTCCACTGAAGAGCCATTTCAGCTATTTGAAACGGCAGATGGCTTGCGCCTTTGGCTACCGGAGTCTGGCCTTCTATCTGCCCCCTTTAAATTGGCTACTCCAGAAGCCGTAACGCTGCAAAAGGCCCAAGAGCCAAAAGGCGAGCTACTGCCCCTAAAAGCCGTTGTGGCAAATCGTGAGCTACTTAAACTGAAGGAGTTTACCTACGACTCCCTTTCGCTCAAAACAGCTGGTCTTAAAACTGTTGCATCCCTGCAGCCCGCTTATCGAATCATCGATGCCGATGGGCGTCTAGAGAGCTATGAGGGCGAGATTTTAACGCCGGATCACGACGTCGGCTTCTATCGAAATGCAGAAGGCGAGACGCTAAAGCCCGGCTGGAAAACCTGGATCGGAACCCGAAATTTCGACCGCATGTTTAACAGTGAAGGCATCAAAGAGCCCATTGTTTCAATCTTTATCTGGACACTCATCTTTGCGCTCGGTTCGATGGTAGGAACCTTCGCTGTGGGTATTACCCTAGCGCTGATACTGCAGTGGCGTGAACTCAAAGGCAAACGACTCTATCGTATACTGCTTATTCTCCCTTATGCCGTCCCAGGGTTTATCTCGATCTTGGTTTTCCGAGGCTTATTCAACCAAAACTTTGGTGAGATCAACTTTATCCTGGAGGCACTTTTCGACATTGCGCCTAACTGGAACACCGATCCATTTTTGGCGAAAGCGATGGTGCTTATTGTCAACATCTGGCTCGGCTACCCCTACATGATGCTTCTCGGCATGGGCTTTTTGCAGTCGATCCCTGAGGATCACTACAAAGCAGCTGCGATCGAAGGGGCTGGTCCTGTTCGGCAGTTTTTCTCAATAACGTTACCGCAGATTCTTCCGCCGTTTGTGCCAATGCTGATCGCTACTTTTGCGTTCAACTTTAACAACCTTGTCCTGATCATTCTCCTAACTAAAGGTGGCCCCGACATGGTAGGCACGGTCGTGCCTGCGGGAGAGACAGACATCCTGGCTTCATTTACATATCGAATCGCTTTCTCTGACTCAAGTCAGGACTTCGGCTTGGCTGGCGCAATCTCAATGTTGATGTTTGTGGTGGTTGCTTTGATAGCGTATTTCAATCTCGCGGCTATGCGTAAAGCTGCCAAAGGGACGCGATAGAGGGTTTTATGGTTCACTCATCGAAGAATCTATTGATTAAAAAGTGTTTGGCACACGGATTTTTGTGGGTCTTTCTTGCCCTGATTCTTTTTCCGTTTTTTGTGACAATATCGATCTCGCTTCGCGAGGGTAACTACATAACTGGAAGCTTAATCCCAGATCGACCTACCCTTGAGCACTGGTATTTAGCACTGGGGTTTGAGTATGTCCGAGCAGATGGGACCGTTATAGAGCCGCCGTTTCCAGTCCTGATATGGCTATGGAACTCTGTGAAAATAGCTTTTTTCGCATCCTGTGGTGTTTTAGCCATGGCTGCCACCTCCGCCTATGCATTCTCTCGTATGCAATTTCGCGGCAAGGCGGCTTTGCTGGATACCATGTTGCTGGTGCAGATGTTTCCGGCGGCACTGGCAATTGTGGCTATTTATGCGCTGTTCGACTCTATAGGTGATATTACGCCTATTTTTGGCATCGATAGCCACTGGTCTCTCGTGCTTGTCTACCTCAGTGGCGTGGCAATGCATATCTGGACCATCAAAGGTTACTTTGACTCTATTGATCCGGCCTTGGATAAGGCGGCTGCCATAGATGGAGCAACTCCGTTTCAGACCTTTAGGTGGATCTTCTTACCGTTGGCGACCCCAATATTGGCGGTGGTCTTTGTCCTCTCCTTTATCGGCGTCATCGGTGATTATCCGCTGGCCAGTATTATGCTTCGGGCCGAAGATAATCTCACCCTTGCCGTCGGCGCAAGGAAATACCTCATGGACAATAAGTATATGTGGGGTGACTTTGCATCCGCCGCAATACTTTCAGGTGCGCCTATCACTCTGCTATTTCTAATTGCCCAGAAATATCTGGTATCCGGCCTGGCTGCTGGCGGCGTTAAAGGATAAGCCTCTAACACAGTGCTGTGATGCAACTGCGGTTTGGCAGCCTCTCAGGCTGCCTTTTTCTGTTTTTCTACCTTTGGAAAGTTTAAAAATTTAGTTCAAATCGATTTGACTTAAATCGATTTGAATTGATATAGTTCAGCCCAGTCAAGATATACAGATGCCTCAAGCGGCTTATTGTTATTGAGACTCCAGTTTAAGCTCGTAAACCCAATAAAAATTCAAATCGATTGCTTAATCTGCTGTTCTACTTCTAAGCCTAAGTGGGACTGCAGTCTACGCATCGAGCGGAGATGGAAATGTTCAAGAAGGCCCTCAAACCTTTAACCTGCGCGATGGCTATGGCGGCGTGCATGGCTCATGCTGCACCAGTCTCATTCACCGACGCCGTTGGTGATGACTTCGGACCTGGTTCTTACACCTACCCAACAAATCCTGTATACACAGCTGGATCATTTGATATGACTGCTTTTCGGGTAACCGAGGACGGTAACAACTACAAGTTCGAAGTCGATGTCGCTGAAGATCTGGCCGACGAATGGAATACCGGCGCTGGATTCTCAGTACAGATGTTCTTCGTCTTCGTTGATGCTGGTCAGGGTAAAAATACTGAGGCTTTGCCCGGCCTGAACGTTCGTTTCGCGGACGATTCAGCCTGGGAAAAAGTCGTGATCATGTCGCCGCAGTCTGCGCGTCGCGTGAAAGCCGAAACTCGTAAGGCAAGGAAGCTAAGGTCTTCCATTATTATCCCTGAATCGACTCAGGGAAGCGGTCGCACTATCACATCAATCGTTCCTAAATCAGAACTCAGTGGCAATCCTAGCAACTGGAAAGTTCAAGTCGTCGTTCAGTCCAATGAGGGATTCCCCGATGGAAAGGACATGCTGACCCGTCAGGTGAACAGCAGCAATGGCGAGCACCGCTTCGGTGGTGGTGACGATAGCAAAAAGTGTGACCCACACGTGATTGACATTCTCGGTGACCACTCACAACTCTCTTATGACTGCGCTGCTGATAAGCAAGCCACTCTTAAGCTCTTTTCAACAAAATAATCTTATTCGGAGAATAGAATGAGTCGTATCAATAAATTAGTCGTTGCGGTAGCACTAGCGACTGCGGCAAGCACCGCTTCAGCAGACCTGATCAGCAACGGTTACCTGCGTGTTGGCGTCGGTCAAACAGAGGGCGGAGACTTCGCTCCTGTCGGCACTGGTGGCTGGGCTGGCAACCGTTTGGGTCGAGAAAATACTTACGGAGAGCACACGTTCGGTTGGGAAGGTGACATATCTGATGATATGACCTTCATCGCCAAGGGCACCGTAAACTACATCAATCAGAGTACTGCAACTGTAACTGACACTCTGGGTAGCGCTGATGTTAGTGAGACCGTTGATCTGTTTAACGTAAACGAAGACATGAAGGAAGCTTGGGCGGGTGTAGGAACTGACTTCGGACGTGTTTGGGCCGGCCGTCGTTTCTACCAACGTGATGACATTCATATCTTGGACTTTTGGTACCAGGACATGTCCGGAGACGGTATTGGTATCGAAAATATCGATGTTGGCGTCGGTAAACTTTCTCTAGCGAAGATCGATGCGCTGTACACAGACCAAGTTAGTTCTTTCGATGCACAGTTAAGCGGAATTAGCATCGGTAATAAAAAGAGTATCGATGTCGGCGCTCTGGTTCACACTGCAACGTCTGAGGGCGATGCCGCAGGCCTTGACGCTGGTACCGCACTTCGTGTGCGTTACACAGACGACGATTTCTACGGCGGCTGGTTGAAACTCTACGCATCACACGGCCGCGACAGTGCATCGAGCCTTGTACCAGCATGGACTACTGGCAACGGTTCGGACATGACCCGTTTTGTAGCGCGTTCTTACACTCCTATTGGCGATAACTGGGAAGCAGAAGCTTACGCCGTGCATCAGACCGGTAGCGAAGACTGGATGAAGTGGACCGGATTCGGTATCCGTCCTGTCTACCAGGTAGACGATAACTGGGCTTATGCGGTTGACGTAGGTTTCCATAAGAACGCAGATGATTGGGGCCATGAGCTTGCAATTGCTCCGACATACACCTTCGGTAACTTCGGTTTCTGGTCTCGTCCACAGTTACGTTTGATCGGTAAATACGCTGAATCACCTTCGGGCGACAGCAACACATCTATCGGTCTCCAGTTTGAAACTTGGTACTAATTAAGTGTTAAACGAACCGGTGCCAGTGGCACCGGTTTTTTTTGGTAAATTAAAAATGTTAAAGACACTCATTACTCTGCTTTTTGCTGCTCAAATCTCCTTTGTCTCGGCTGACACAGATTGGAGAGATGAGGTGCTCTATTTCGTAATGTTGGATCGCTTCGCAGATGGCGACCCGACCAACAACCAGGATGTAGACCAGAGTAATGACCTCGCATTTCATGGTGGTGACCTAAAGGGCTTAACACAACAACTCGATTATCTCGTAGATCTTGGGGCGACGGCGGTTTGGTTAACGCCTATCAATCAACAGATTGATTTTTCTATTGCTAACCCTAACGGCCAATTTTTTGCGCACCACGGCTACTGGGCAAACGACTTCTATGCAATAGACCCCCGTTTTGGCACTGAAGCGGATCTGAAAAATCTCGTTTCTGAAGCCCACAACCGCGGCATAAAAGTGATCTTAGATGTGGTTTACAATCATCTTGGATACGGCGCTGACTTCGAAGATACACGGCCGGAGTGGCTCCGTATGGGCGGACAGTGCGGCGGAGATGATGAGACTATGTGTCTCTCTGGTTTACCAGATCTGCGTACCGAGCTACCCGAGGTTCGCAACTACCTTTTCGAAGCGCATCTAGGCCTCGCAGAGCGCACAGGTATAGACGGATTCCGCCTGGATACTGTTAAACATATTAGCCATGATTTTTGGCAAGAGCACCGTCGCTTGGCAACAGAGCGTTTAGGTAGCGATTTTATGCTACTCGGTGAAATCTGGGGGGCTGACAAAATTACTGCTCGACCTTATTTCAAATCTGACGAGTTGAGCGGCGCATTTGATTTTGTGTTTCGCGATCGCACCCTGGAATTTTTGAACAATATTAGTAATGGCAAACGTTTTGGTCGTTATTTAAGCAAACGCCACGCTGTGGTTGATGGTCACTTTCTAGCACCGTTCCTGTCGAACCACGATATGCTCACACTACTTGCGACTTTGCGCGAAGATAAGGCGAAGTACTTGGTAGCAGCTACTTTGCTGTTCACGGCGGAGGGGCTTCCCGTCATCACCTGGGGAGAGGAGTGGGGGCGTGCGGGCAAAGCATGGCCTGCAAATCGCGCAAATATGTATTGGCCCGATAGCAGTGTTCAGCCGAATTCAGATTGGGTTGGTGATGCAACAATTTTTGCCAAGTTTGCTGAGCTGATTAAGCTCCGCAAGGCGTTACCTGATCTACGCTCTAGCAAATCTGAGGTTGCTTATACTACCCAGGACGTTCTAGCACTTAAGCGTGGGGAAACCTCCTTAGTTGTGGTCAATCGCAGCGACTCCGCTGCTCAGTGGAACGACAAACTCGGTGCTAGAGAGGATTGGAGACTCGTTTTCTCTTCCCAAGGCGTTACTGTAATAGATAAGCCAGTCCTAGCTGAAGGCATGGACGCGCGCATCTATGTAAAAAATCGGTAATTGTGGCTTCTTATAGATTGACTCAAGACGTTCGCGATACAATCTTCGCGCGCCGTAAATAAATAAAAATCAATTGAGGGACACTTTGGCAACTTTACAGGATATTGCTGATAGATTGGGGATCTCCCGCGCGACGGTTTCTCGTGCATTGAATGATTTTCCGGAGGTCGGCGCTAAAACAAAAGCTAAAGTCAGGTCAGTAGCTCAAGAGTTGGGCTATACGCCCAATTTGACGGCGCGCAAACTGATCTCTGGCAAGTCCGGCATGATTGCACTAGTGGCACAAGGCGAAGACTGGAACACTGTTTTCGACCTATCGCCGGGCTCGTTTCTAGGAACACTTAACCAAGCTTTTGATGATCATGATCTCGACCTAGTAATGCGCCTCGCAACGGATCGTGATAAGACCAACTTATACGCACGCTTAGCTCAAAGAAGCTTCGTGGATTGCATCGTAATCAACAGCCCGATGGTGGAAGATGAGCGCATCAGCGCTTTGCTTAAAACCGGAGCCAAGTTTGTGGTTCATGGGCGTGACGCACAGCACGAAAAATATGCGTACTACGATATTGATAACTACGGCGCGTTTAAACAAGCGACCAGCTATCTGCTAGATCTAGGCCACAAGAATATCGCGGTTTTCGTTCACAACGAGGATCACGCTTATGCTCGACGTCGACTGGAGGGTATTCGTGATGCCGTTTCCTCGCGTTCGGCAGAATCCAGCATCGCCGTTTATAAGGATGATGCGAGCACCCACTTCTCCTACACAATTGCCAAAGAGGCACTTAGTGCCAAAACTCCCGCAAGCGCAGTAATCTGTGTTGATGGTGTATCTCAAGCTCTGGGTGTCTACCGTGCAGCCCGAGAGAGAGGTCTTGAAATTGGCAGAGATGTTTCTGTTATAGCCCATGACGACGTTTTAAAGCGCTGGGATGCAACGAAGTTTGCACCCTCACTAACTGTTGTAAGGCGGCCAGTTGTTGACGCTTGCGCGTACTTAGTAAGAGCGGTAGAAGGGATAATAGAAGGGAAGCCTGTCGAAGAGCTGCAGTTTATCGATACAGCCGAGTTTATTGTCCGAGGATCGACTGGCGTCTATGTTGACAGTGGAGTGCAATCAACAGCGATCAACCCTGCTTAAACACTATCGCCAGAAGAACACTATGTTAGCTGCACAGCTGGCATCCACTCTAAACATGAGCTCGGTCTCCCCGGCCGAGCGCTTCTTACGCGCAAACTAGCCGAAATTCTCGAAGGACAGCACTACTTTCAGCTCCCTATCCCCAATTTTCGCCCTCTCGTAAACGCTTTAGTCTAATTAACCTGCTCTTTACTCATCTTTACGTTCTCGTAACCCAACTTAGCATTGCATTAATCAATAATAGTCTCATCGAAACAGACAACGTTAAGAGCCTCAACGGAGAGACGACCATGAAAAAGACAATCATTGCTGCAATCACTGCTGTTACCCTTACTGCTGGCG
>Ga0209962_1000449_pt1 | contig 12012 bp, 17 predicted proteins | sample SalPonA_C_H2O_MG_FD_185722 | JGI IMG/M metagenome (GOLD analysis project Ga0209962, IMG submission 185722) | Water microbial communities from South San Francisco under conditions of wetland restoration - Salt Pond MetaG R2A_C_H2O_MG (SPAdes)... | ecosystem: Environmental > Aquatic > Non-marine... | reverse complement strand
ACGTTTGTTGTATTGACGCCACTCAGTAGTAAGACGTTCCATGTCTTTTTGAGTTAGTTTCTTAGGTTTGCGTTTTTTAGTACTGATTGTACTTAGGCCAGTTGCCAAGTGCATTGTCATATGTAAAACCCTGCTATCTAATTAACGTGTAACTAGTATAGCAAGGGTCTTTGTTATTGTCAACTATTATTTTTCGCCTACTTTAGCTTTACGTTTGCGATGTCCATTCCATGCAATGAATCCGCCTAAGCGTAAAGCCCAGTATGCAAGATGATTCATTAAGTGAAAGCCGTTTTGCTCAATGTTAATATCACGGAACAATTTGTCTGCTTCTTTCTTATTGAACATATGTATAGGATGTTTTGGTTTATCTAAAAGCAATACTTCGTATTTGTAAATGTAATCATGAACAAGACCTGCAACCAGTAGTACTCCTGTTGGTGACAACCAAGTGGCTAAGAACTTCGGAACACTTGCTCCGTCGAATTCAAACCCTTTAGGTATTACGTATTGTCTTCCATTTACTTCAAAGTGCCAGTCTTCGACTATTTCCCAAGTGCGTACACCTAGTAGCCATATTCTTAAAGCGCCCCAAAAGCCTTTGCCTGCTGTTGCAATTTTAATAGGACGCATTGTTGGCATTTCTTTGCACTTAAAGCCAACAATAGGCTCATCCTGATCTACTCCAAATAGATCAATTATCCAGCCTATAACAATTAATATTGCAACAGTTGTAAACTGCCACCATATTATTGCTTGTTCGAGTATAAAATCTAGTATTGCATAGTTCATTACTTGCTCTCCATTAGAGCAACAGCAGCATTATACTCTTCTACATCTACTAAACCTTGTTCTAACAAACGTTTTCTGTTGTCCAAGTGTGCTTGTTCAATCTCAAGTTTAGATTGTCCATCGTACGGCACTGCTAGATTACCTGCTAATAATATTTCTGTTATATATAAGTTGTGTTTAGAAATAATAATATCGCCTAATATGCGTCCGAACTTTCCTTTAAAGTCGTGACTACGTAGCGTATGATACGAGCCTTCTGGCAAAAACTTTTTCACTGTTTCTTTTGCTAGGTTGCCGAATATTCTTTCTACTTCATCTGAAGTGCGGCTTTCTGGAGCATCGATCCCTGCTATTCTTACTCGTTCGTTTTGCAGCCAAACTCCAAAACCTAAGTCGACGTCTACATCAACTGTGTCTCCGTCCACTACACGGACTATTTTACATTTATATTCGTACATCGTCTGACCACTCCTCTATGCTAAAAATTTGATGCTTGTTAATCATAACGCAGCGATAACTCGGATCATCTTGATTAACAAAAAAACATATTGGTATGAAGTATCTGTCATCGTTGATTAGATCTTGTAGTCGTTCGCCCGGTTCTAAATAGACATACGCTGGTTTAGAGTCTCCATTTAGAAATTCGACTGTGATCTTTATTGGATCTGTATGTGGCATTGTTATCCCCTCTTTATACTATTATTTATTGCAGCCACAAAAAAAGCACCCGAAGGTGCTTTAGTAAGTCGCTATCTATAAATGTACTATGCAAACACACTTATAGATAACGGCTTACCTTTGTGTTTAACATAGCCGTTCTTTTGCATTTTCTTACGATCACGCTCAACGGTTGCTTTGTTGTATTGACGCAGATATTTTGCGACTAAGTTGCGCTGTTTCGGCGTAGTTATTTTCTTTGCCATGACACTCTCCTTTTCTAAAGTATGTATTATACATACTTATGCGAAGATGTCAATCTCTTTTTCTACTTTTTCTTCTGTTTCTTCTTGCGGTGGCTTAATAGGTCGTAACCAGCTGTCTGCTATGTACGCACGAGGACTGGGTCCTAACATGATACTTAAATCGTCAGCTTCGACCCACCAATAATGATCGTGGACTAGTGCTTTACACGGAATTCCTCTAAACTCAAAAGTTTCGTTTTCCTTGAATTTGCCTATGTATTCTGCTACGTTTACAACTCTACCTACATTTTCTGGGCGTAATGAAAATACAATTACAGCCGCATCGCCTTGTTTACAATTCATCGTTTGTCCAATTTAATCTATATTTCTGTTTCTTACATGGTTTAATAGTCCGTAACCGATGCGACTTTTCTTTTTGTTTCTTTGGCGCATACGGTTTAGGTTTTTGCGGAGTTCTTACGTGCTTCATATATAAATCTCATGCAGTGATTATATCGTAAATTTCCTTCCAGTTTACTACTTTTGTAATATTGTTATAAATTATTTCGTGATCTTCGTTGTGATCATGTACCATAAGTAAACTGTTAAGTCCGAATACTGCTCCGACTTCTGCGTTCTGAGGCTTATCTTCTACCCACCAGCATCCAGTATCCTCGTATTCTTTTAGGACGTGATCTTTGTCTGCGCCAGTATCTAAGTAGACATACTTCTCAAACACTGTATCTCCAAAAAGCTCACGCAAGTTTTTAGTACGCAAGTGTTGAGCATACTGATCGTTACTTAAAGATGTTATTACATGAAAAATATATCCGTGATCAACGTGTAGTTTGCGAACATACTTCATTGCATCACGCAACGGAGGAAGTCTTCGTATCCAGGCACTTTCGTTAAACATTCTTACCAAACGATCTACATTTTTAACTTTATATCGCTTGCCTATTTTGTATTCTTTTTCGCCGCCTGGTACCATAACGTAACCGTGACGAGCCATCCATTGGTCAAATGCGTATTCCCAATCTAAAAGTACGCCATCTGCGTCAACAAGAATTACTTTATCTTTTTTCATAGTGTGCCTTCCTAATTGCCTTATTATAGCATTAGTATAGCACTGTTGATGCTAGTTGTCAACTAGCTGTTTGCGTATACATCACCTTGAGTTACGTTTATAATTTTTGCGCCGCAAGCGTAAGTATCGTTTAATCTACCAATTTCTAAGCCATTTGCGTATACATTAGGACTGTACGTGGCTAAACCGGTTTGGTGTGTTGCACATGCTGGAGGAATAGTGTGGGCTTGTTCAACATCGTTTTTGCGAACAACACCCACGTTGTGTACGAAAACATTTGGACTGCCTGCTTCAGTTGCAATAGTTTGTGGAGCGGCATCGCAGTTAATTCCGTCTTTTGGATCTGCGTCACCTACACTAACGTGAACTGTATCTACTATATCAACTCCGTCTTTTCTTGCTACTAGTGGCATGTCTTTGTTTCCTTAAATCATTTGAATACCGCTTGTTTGCGATGTGTACTGCTTGCCAATTTCGTCTTGTGTTCTTGCTACACAACTAACTGAAGTTACAGTTATATTAAATTTGGCATCAGGTGATACACTAAACATAAACGGTGCTAAACCTAGACCTTCTGCTTGTGCAATAAGAACCATAGGTTTTCTGACTGTAAAGTATTTAGCGTCTTCTTTTTCTAATCTTGCTACAATTTCTTCGCCTGAGCTTAATTTTAGTGAAATAGTATCGCCTTCTTTGTATGGTGTTTCGATTATCATAGAGTATAGCCTGTTCCTGTGTAGTTAGTTTCGTCGATGTACTTTGTTAGTTCATTGTAGCCACCTACAATTTTGCCATCGACTTTAATTTGCGGGAAAGTACGAGCTCCAGGGAACTCTTCTAGTACTTCCTCACGAGTAAAGTGTGTTGCAAGTTCTTTGTAAGTGTATGTTAGTCCACGCATTTCGCAAAGTTGTTTTGCTTGTTCGCAAAAAGGACAATGAGGTTTACCCCAAATTTCTATCATAGTGAGAATCCTTTAAATGTATCTTCGCTTACGTCTTGTTTGGTTCCGCCAATAACGTAAGAACTAATTTCTGTTTCTTGTGGTGCAACTTGTACATCTGCGCCACTAATCCATTTTTGTGTCCACGGCAGTGGATTGTTTTTAACTGAGAAAGGACTCTTTAGTCCAATGTTTGTCATACGACGAGTGGCAATCCATTCGATGTATTCACTTAGTAATTGGGTGTTTAGTCCAATCATTGAGCCGTCTTTAAACAAATATTCAGCCCAAAATTTTTCTTGCTCTACAGCTTCAACAAACATTTGAATGCATTCGTCTTCTGTTTCTTGAGCAATTTTTTCAAAGTCTGCATCTTCTTTACGAAGAAGTTTAAGCATCATTTGAGTAGAAGCAAGGTGTACATTTTCATCACGAGCAATCAGCTTAATGATTTTAGCGTTACCTTCCATTTTCTTAAGTTCAGCAAATGCCCAACTACAAGCAAATGAAACGTAGAAACGAACACCCTCTAGAATATTAACACTCATTAGGGTTAGCCACAATAGCTTCTTGAGTTTGTACATATCAACGGTAATTGTCTTAGCTTTGTCTTGGCTATCGAGTAAAATTGTGTGAGCACCGACACCTAATAGATTGTAGTACATGCTATATTCAATTAACTCATCGTAGTACTTGCTAATAGAGTCTGCACAACTTACAATCTCTTTAATATCCAACATCTCGTCAAAGATTTTAGACGGGTCGTTGTAGATATTACGAATAATATGTGTATATGAACGACTGTGAATAGTTTCAGAGAATGTCCATGTTTGTACCCAGTTTTCAATTTCTGGTAACGATACAATTGATGCAAACGCTTCAGTTGGCGCACGACCTTGTACACTATCAAGTAGAATCTGACGCTTTAAGTTTGAAGTAAAGATATGCTGTTCGTGCTCCGTTAGACCTTTAAAGTCTTTTGCATCTTGATAGATATCTACTTCTTCTGGTCGCCAGAAAAATCCAAGTTGTTTGTCAGTTAACTGATCAAATTGCTTGTACTTCAACGTGTCATAACGCTGAATAGTTGGACCGCCTGAAGGGTCCAAAAACATTTTTACTGATGTATGATCTACACGATTATTAACATCAAATACACTTCCCATATACGTCCTCTCTTTCTATTCTATTATAATAACACGCCCTTGCGGGCGTGTCAATATTTATATTGTACAAGAATCGCAATGCGAGTCATCGATGTCAGTTGAAGACTCTACGTTACTTTCTTCGCCTACTAGCTTGCTTACGTCAAGCTCTCCTTGGCCGTCGTTGGTATTGAAGTAATATAGTTGCTTGCCGCCGTACTTGTAAAACATGATAAGATGCTGTAGCATTACACTCATAGGAATCTTTTCGTCATCAAAGAACTGCGGATTGTAACTTGTATTAACTGAAATGCCTTGGTCAATATACTTCTGAAGTACTGCCATAATTTTCAAGTAGCCTTCTGGGCTCTTTTGTTCCCATAGTAGATCGTACTTGTTTTTAAGCTTTTTATATTCAGGTACTACTTGTTTCAGTACGCCGTGCTTAGATTGTTTTACACTAATGTAAGCACGAGGTGGTTCAATGCCGTTAGTTGCATTAGCAATCTGTGCACTTGTTTCACTAGGCATTAGAGCCATTAGAGTCGAGTTACGAATACCAGTATCTTTTAACTGCTCACGTAGTCCTGCCCAGTCCATACGTTCCTGATGCGGAACTAAATCATCTACATCTTTCTTGTATGTTTGGTTAGGAGTAATACCGTGTCCGTACTTGGTTTCCATTAACCCTGGGATAGCGCCTTGTTCAGCAGCAAGATCAGCACTTGCTTTGATCAAATAGTAACTCCAAGCTTCTGCGTATTCGTCGATTAGTTCAAGTCCTTCTGCGGTAACATCTTGGTAGCTTAGACCGTGTTTAGCCATCCAGTAAGCAAAGTTAATAATGCCTACGCCAATTGGACGGCGCTTTTCTGTGCTCAACTGTGCAGCTAGGATAGGATAGTTCTGGTAGCTTAACAGTGCGTCTAAGCCGCGTACAGCAAGCGTACACGCTTTTTCGAAGTCAGCTGGTGTTTTGACATTACCCCAATTGATTGCGCTTAGTGTACACAGTGAAATTTCACCGTCTGGGTCATTGATATCTTTTAGCGGTTTAGTTGGCAAATCAATTTCTGCACACAAGTTACTTTGGCGAATAGGTGCAACTTCGGGAATGAAGCTACCGTGCTCGTTAGCATTGTCTACGTTCTGCAGATAGATTCGACCTGTGTTCTTACGTTCTTCAATGAACGCACTAAACAATGCAACTGCCTTAACTGTTTTCTTGCGTAGTTTAGTATTGCGTTCTGCTCTTTCGTACAACTCACGGAACTTGTCTTGATCAGCATAAAATGCATCATATAGTCCTGGCACATCACTAGGCGAGAAAAGAGTAATATCTCCGCCAGTGATAAGTCTTTCGTACATTAACTTGTTAAACTGTACACCATAGTCCATGTGACGCACACGAGTTTCTTCTGTGCCTTTGTTGTTCTTTAGAACTAACATTTCTTCTGCTTCTAAGTGCCATATTGGGTAGTAGATTGTTGCTGCGCCGCCACGTACACCACCTTGTGAACAACTCTTAGTTGCCGCTTGGAACATTTTGTAGAAAGGAATGATACCAGTATGGTATGCATCGCCCTTACGAATAGGCGAACCAATAGCACGAATGCTACCACCACCAATGCCGATGCCTGCTTTTTGGCTTACGTACTTGACAATTGAACTACTAGTAGCATTAATACTGTCAAGACTATCATCAGCTTCAATAAGGACACAGGAGCTGAATTGACGCTGTGGTGTACGCACTCCAGCCATAACAGGAGTAGGAAGAGATATATCATGAAGGCTAATAGCATCGTAGTAATCCTTAACCCACTTTAGTCTAACGTCAGATGAGTAATTTGAAAATAGCGTAGCAGCAATTAGAACATAACACATCTGCGGTGTTTCAAAGATTTCTCCAGTTACACGATTTTGTGCTAGGTACTTGCCACGTAGCTGTTCCATTGCCACATAAGTTAAATTCTCGTCTCGTTCGTGTTTGACAAATGAATTAATTTTTTCCCATTCATCGTCATTGTAGTATGTGATTAGTTCTGGATCGTAAAACCCACGTTCAATATTTTTCTCAACAAGTTCCTTAACTGTACAAGGATGATAGTCACCATAAACTTCCTTGCGTAAGGCATAGTTAATTAGGCGCCCGCCGACATATTGATAATTCGGAGTTTCTTCCGAAATAAGATCTGCTGCTGCTTTAATTAATGTTTCTTGTATTTCTGCACTTGTAATTCCGTTGTAAAACTGGATGTGACTTTTAATTTCAACTTCACTCGGTGATACACCTGTGATGCCGTCACATGCATGAAACACAACTTTGTGTAGTTTTTCAATGTCGAGCGGTTCTTTTCCGCCGCTGCGTTTGGTGACTTGAATCATTTGTAGTTTCCTTCTTTATTGTTTGTAAGTAGAGTTATTTATTGGAGGTTAGGCATGACGTATTTTTTTTCTAGTCGAAGAGTTTCGGGCAAGTCTTCAACTGAAACTGGTGCGTATTCGTCATAGCCTATACACAAATCTTTTAGAAAAAGTAAGTATCGTGTTTCCGATCTTTCTTTGTCTTGTCTAATATGTATCTCAAAATGTTCGGTCGAAAAGCGATCAGTTAATTGTAATGTGTAACAAATTCCAAGCATTAAACAAAACTCACAGTATGAATTTTCGTTTACTAATTCCCATGGTGTAGGCCAAGTTTGCTTGTCATACGGATCTGCATGTATGAGTACTTTAGGTGCTTTCTGATAGAAGTCAATAACATCCTGGATTGGAGTTTCGCTTGTCTCTAATGAGTTACGAAACTCATTCCAGGCGAAGAGGCGCTGCTCGTATGTGCCGTTAAACATAAGTCTCCTTATGATTTAACTCTTGCTCGGAATTGAAGAATTCCTGCGTCTCCTGAATTAGTTGTTGATACTGCGAGAGTGTCTGTTTGTACAAACGAAGTTGTCCATACAATGTTTTCTGCATAGTTTGCACTGCCTGTGATATCGTAATCATCAATTATGTCTACAGTTTGGCCTGTTGGTTCAATTGTTACAGTTAATGTGCCGAATCTTTTAAATGTTCTAATTGTAGATTCGTACACATATTCAATTTCATATGTTTTTATACTATCTGCTGCTAGTCGGAAAGCATACTGCGGCGATGTAGAGTCTGGAATAGACACTTGCTTGGTATAACCTTCTTCGTAGAACACTGGTCCAACAACGTCAGGAGTATAATTGCTAGTAACTAAGTTTGCAGATACTAGTCCGTCTCTTGCCGAACCTGTACTTAAAATATAACTTCTTTCAAAGTAATCGTCAACTGAAATGTTGCCAGAATATGCAAAATTAATTATACCGTATGCACCGTAATCTGGGTCAGCTGGTCCGCTATAACGATTACCTACATTGTAAAAATGATTTTCTCTAGAAACGTTGTCAACGCCATACTTAACTAAAATACCATTTGCGTATATTTCTTTAAAGTCGTTCGATGACAATATATTGTTTCTTGGGTAAGGATTTCTAGTATCGTACGTCTGCACGTTGTGGCCAAACCCTATACCATAAATGCCTAAATAGAAAGAATTCTTATGAATTACATTATCAACCGAGTAATCGTCGCTGGTAATACCGAAACACAAATCGTTAAACGAACAGTTTTGAATTATATTATTTCCTGAGTATACTGCCATGCTGTCGCTTGTTAGTTTAATACCAGCATTAGTTGTTACATCTAAATCAGTTTTGGTTAATGCATCAAACTTTCCTTGAAATTCTATGTCTTCGACTATGCTATTTCTGCAGTTAAACAAGTTTATCAAAGGACTTACAGAATTTGTCGAAGCATATTCAATTGTCATACTAGCCAAGTGTATATTAGTTGGCTGGTTATTTGTAGTAACACTTGAAGTATAAATTGGATTCGATGGCGTAGAAAGATCACTAACGGTTAAGAATGCTGATTGGTCACCTACTACTGAAATGTTTGTTTTTCCTTTGCCAGCGCCAATTAGCTTAGTATTCTTAGGTAAGTAAATTGTATCAGAAATAACATATGTTCCTGGCTCCATGTGTAGTATTGCCTGGTCACTACTGTCAGTGTTTAGATACAGTTGATAGATAGCTGTCTGAAGTTCTTGTGTACAGTCGCTACCGTCTCCTAGCACACCAAAAGCCCTAACACTTACTCTATCGTCAAGTCTGTCTTGTAAATCTCTTGTAGCTGTTCCTGCTATGCTCGACTCGGGACGATATGTGTAAGTGTTTACAAGACTAAACAAGTTATCGTTTGATGTTAATATACGAGTGTTGCCAACTGCTGGTGCACCTTCGCTTACACTGCCATTGCCAATGTATAAATGTTGTGTATCAATTGCCCAGCCAAGCTCACCTGAAGCTAACTGTGGAAGACCGGAACCGGAGTTCTCCTTCCCTCTTCGAATTTGTATGCGTGATATACTGACGACTGCCACATGAATCTCCTAAAATACTTTAAAGTATTTATGCGTATTTCTCGTAATACTGATAGACACGCTCGTACCATTCGTGTCGCCACTCGTCATACTCATGTGGCCATAAGTCAAACTGTTGATAAATTTCACCGCCTATTTCCATAGGATCATCACCGCGAGTACACATAAACACGTGGCCTTCACGTATATTGGTGCCGTGTACCGCGTTGTGCGCTTCGGCATACGCTACCATTTGAAGATAGTAGTCTACAATCCACTCTTCCTTTTTAGGCTTGTTAGACTGCTTAAAATCCATAATGCACGGATTGCCTTTGTATTGCCCTACTAAGTCAGTAGTTCCGGCATACATATTAGGAACATAGAGTGCAACTTCCGAACCCCATATTTCATCTACATCAACAAGTGCATTGTCGCGTATCTTTGTAGCCATTGCGTGTGCTTTCTTGGCAAAAGGATTACTGCCAGGAGTTGGCCATTCACCGAACTCGATGTAATCTTCGAGATACTTGTGCATCCGTGTGCCTACACCGGCAGCTTCGGTTACAATCTCTTGTGCTTTCTTTTCGCCTACACGTTTCTTCCACGCAATTAAATGACTCTTGTCTTTAGTTGCATCGAGGATTGTAGTTACACTTGCTACAGGTACTCCGCCTGGGGCAGCGTATCTGCGTTTACCATCTACTTCAACACGCTTTAGCTTTTCGTACTTGTATTTTTCAATCACCAGAGTCAATGTTTGGCTCCTCTAAAATATTAATTCTGTGCCAGCCGTCATGCATTTCGAACGGATCATAAAATGGACTAACTGTAGAAAAAGGATCGTCAAATCCTTCTACTGCTTCTACTTCTGGAACTTCTGCTGTTAGTGCTTGTTCTGCACCATACTTTAGTGTCATGGTAGATCCTGCACATCCTGAGCAAGCACCGCTCATTTCTAATATTGCAACTCCATCAGAAAATTTAGAAAAGTTTACTTGTCCGCCGTGCTGTGCAACAACTGGCGTAACATATTTTTCTAATACTTCTTTAATGTGTGCTTCAATTTCTTCTTGTGTTCGTTCAGTCATAAAAAAGCTCCTAGTGTTCATTATATAATAACAAACATTAGGAGCAATGTCAAGAGAAATTTTAAAGGTCAGTTAAATCAGTAGCTCTTTTAGCCATATCGCCTACTGTATCTTTGTTAGACTGTCCGGCTTTAGCCATTTTATCTATAGAATCAGCGCCTATAGTTACGCCGTCTGGGTCAAACTGTACAAGATTTTGAAGTTCTATGTTAGCATCGTATGCTGCTTTAAAAGAGTCATAATCGAATTGTGGGATACCTGCCTTTTTCATAAAGACATTTAGCTTATCCCACGATACAGTTTTTCCTTTCGGAATAGTTTTTAGTATTTGCATCAGTATTGCGGTTTCGTCAATACCTTCAATTACTTTTTTTTTGAAACTGGACGCTCTATGCTCTCACGCTTTTCACGGCCTGCTTCTTCTTCTCCACCTACAGCAGTGTCATCTGCTGCGAACTCGTCGCCAGCATCAAGATCAAAATCTTCTTCACCGCCCATGTCTTCTTCACCGTCAACTGTTGGCTCCATTGACATATCGTCTTCGGCACCCATTGGCTCTTCAGCAGGTTCTCCTTCGCCAGTTAGTTGACCTACGCCGCTTGTCAAAGAAACACGAGCAGTTTCCATTGCAGCATATAGTTGCTCCAATGCAGGTTTAACTGTATTAGTAAATGATTCGCTTGCTTCTGAGCCAAGCTCATCGCGGATAGCGTCTGCAAGTTCGAGCATTGAATCTGACTGCATTTCAGCAGTATCTTCCATCCAACCTGTTAAACGGTCTACCATGTCTTTGGCTGCCATTACTAGTTCTGCTTCATCTTCCTTGCCTTCGCTAACTTGAGTGCGTTCTGCTTCGCGCTCTGTTATTGCAGTGTTTAGAAGATCTAAAAACATTTTGTCTTTTGCATACTGTTCTGTATGAACTACATTGTAGCTTTCGTTAGTTTCTACTTGCGAAAGCTTTGTACGCAATTTATTGCGAGCATCTTCTAGTTGCTCAAATGTAAACTTGTCTAAGTTGATCTTTTGACCAAACTTCTTCGCTAGGCTTTCGTTTAGTGCCTTAGCTGTAACTGGTTTAGAAATTTCTCTGATATTCATTTTAAAACTCTTCCCTAAAGGTTATTTAATATTATTTATCATTCTATGCAAAGATAATCTTGTCTAATGCGCTTTTTGCATTATTAGTTTGGAATTTTGCCTCATCGAAACGTATTTCGAATATATCTCGCCTAATCGGATCTTTAGTTTTGATTATAGTATGTTTGTAAAATACACAATCATTATAAAACTTTTCTATGTTTTTGTCAAGAGTTACAATCTCTGTTAGTAGCGATTTTCCTTGTGCACAACTTTTAGCCAGTGCTATTGCACTTGCTTTACAAAACAGTCTGGCTATTTGCTTGTTGTCCTTTGTGTCGTAAACTAGGAACCCTTTAGGGCTTTTTCGAACAACCATATGCTTTATACGAATAGAATTACCTTTCACATGCGGAAAGTCAATTTCATTTATGTTGTTATTGATTAGTTCTTCTAAAGATTTAACAATGTCATGCTTCATTTTTAATCACCCAAACGTTACCTTTGCTTAGTACTTTACTTACTAGACTT
>Ga0209962_1000446_pt1 | contig 12085 bp, 15 predicted proteins | sample SalPonA_C_H2O_MG_FD_185722 | JGI IMG/M metagenome (GOLD analysis project Ga0209962, IMG submission 185722) | Water microbial communities from South San Francisco under conditions of wetland restoration - Salt Pond MetaG R2A_C_H2O_MG (SPAdes)... | ecosystem: Environmental > Aquatic > Non-marine... | reverse complement strand
CAACATGATGGGGCAGGACATGGAGTGTATTGGGCTTGATACCGCCACAACGAACGTGAGCTGCGAAATCTTTAGCGGCGAGAAGAAGGAGTGTAAGGAGGCGTTCTTCGGTGTGCAGGACTGCTGTAATGTACCGACGAATGTGTCGATGGGTCAATACCTTCACGCTGTGTATAACTTCTCTAAGCTTGACGGCGCGATCATGGAGATGGGCGATGGCTCGCTGTTAAAAGGCGCGTATACAAGCCTGCGCGAGCCCGTGATGAATGGGGTTTCAAGTGTTACAAAACCGTTCGTCTCCTACGCTGAGAATGTCACCGGCACCGTTTCAGGCTGGTATGACTCCGTGATTAACCTTAAAGATCAGGCGTTAGACCAACTCAAAAGCTTTGCGCAGGATCAGCTAAAGAGCATCATCCAGTCCGGTGTTCAGGATGCCAGTGTTGATGCTGCCGCCAGCGCTGCGGCGGAATATTCCAAAGCGATTGTTGAAAATTTCAGTGCCGCAGCGGGGTACTTGATGACCGCCTATACCATATACACAACGGCGGTCATGGTGGTGCAAATCATCTGGGAGTGTGAGGAGGAGGAGTTTGAGCTCGCGGCCGCGAAGGAGGTCGGTTCGTGCGAATATGTGGGTACCTATTGCTCGGATGACACGTTCTTTGGATGCCTCGAATACAAAGATTCGTACTGCTGCTACAACTCACCTCTAGCTCGAATTGTCAGCTCGCAACTTCGAAATAATGGACAACTCGGCGGCTACGGTAGTCCGAAAAGCCCCGATTGCGGCGGTATCCCGCTTCAAGATTTGAACACCATCGACTGGTCTCAGGTAGATCTCAGTGAGTGGGAGGCGCTGTTAAATCAGTACGACATCATCAAGCCGCCTACCGCGTTGGATTTTGAATCGCTCACCGGCTCAAACTCGTTATTTAACGATGCCTTCCCTGACACAACCCGTTTGGCTGCGCCCGAGCGCACACTCGAGCGCATGGATGGCTTAGATATCGATGCGCTCAATCGTGAAGCCTACGAGAACACCGCCGTATTCCCCGATGGCGACTCGACAAATTAGGAGGAGGGTGTATGAGTGTCGAAACAGCGTACCAACTGGACGGTCAACTACACCATCCGGATGACGTGGACTTCCAGGCGTGGCTTAAAGACGTGCACGATAGGCATCGCAAGCCAACATGCATGTGTTCGGGCGGCCCAGATGGACTCGGTCTGGATATGACCGTCGCGCTGATACGCGGAACCTACTACATCAAGCGGATGCCGTTCACCGGCACCCATCACGCCCCCGGCTGTGAGCACTACGAGCTGCCTGAACTGCTCAGTGGTGAAGCGACAGCGTTGCGCGCGGTGTCCGAGAATACAATCACGGGAATATCGACGCTTAATCTCGGGTTCAAGGTTGGCCTCAAAGCTGACGAAGCCAAAGAAGAGAAGCCCAAGGGCGCAAGCAAGCCCAAACCGATGGACAATAAAGCCTCACGCAGCCAGCCAAAGCTGACGCTACTCGGCTTGCTTCACTACCTGTACGGGCAAACTCACTTTAATCACTGGTCACCTCGAATGGCGGGCAAACGGTTTTATGGGCGCTTACAGTACTTCATAACGCAGGTTGTAGAACGTTCAGACACCCGAAAGTTTCACCTAAATGACCGATTCTGGATGCCGCCCAAGTGGTCGAAAGATAAAGCCGAGGCCAATGAGCGTCTCTTTTACCGCTTCACCAACAAGCTCAAGCCTAATGGCACGATGCGGCCGCTCGGTATCGTCGTGGGTGAAGTGCGCTCGATGACCGAGACCTCCATTGGTAATAAACGCGTGGCGCTCAAGCACACGAAAGAACCGATTTTTGCCGACGAGTCGATTATCAAACACCTCGAGAAGAAGTATCCCTACGCCATGCAGGTACTCTCAGAGCCGGACTCAGACTTCCATGTGCTTATGATTGCAACGGTTGAATGCTCGTCTCGTAAAAACCTCAATGCGGATCAGATGTCACTGATGGTCGTTGACCAAGACTGGCTTCCCATCGAAAGCAGCGACGATTTCGAACTCATCGACGGGCTCAAGCCGAACCGGTACTTCAATGTTCCTCTTCGCTATGATATTTCCAGCGACTTCAACTTACCCAGCGCGGTGTTGACGGACACGCTGATGCCGACCGCGATTTACATCCATGACGAGCCAATGGACTCAGTTGAGATGGCCGATCTGTTTGTCGAGTGTGTTGCTGCTGATGCGGGGGAGGGCATAGAAACGCTGGTCTGGTTCTCTGCCGAGAGCGCCGTCCCGAAGATGCCGCCATCGACATACCATCAAACCCATGTCGCAGAGGAACCTCAATCTGCCGACTTAGAGGCTAATGCTGCTGCGGAACATCTAGCCGACCAGGACGAGCCGCCGGTGCAGCCGAGTGAAACTGATGTCACACACGATCTAACAGCCGACGAGTACAGCGAATATGCCGCAAACAGCAGCCCCATGTAGCTACCTAGATGATGTTGAGCGAGTCTGCCGACTTGCTCCCGAGGCAGTGACATTCGAGAACGGATGCAGTGCCTATTTCGATTCGCAGGCCGATATCGTCTGGCTCTCCAATCCATTCGGCGTGGACAGCGCGATTCATCGCGGGACTGACTGCGCTTACCGGCTTTATAACTATCTGCGCTTCTGGTCTGAAAACCGTACCGAGCAAGGTGTGCTGAATGAATAAGATCCAGAATTAAAACGATTTCTGAGCTGAGTATCGTTTCTTAACTACCTGATTGGGGGAAGTGATGAATAAAAAATTGAAAGCAACCTTGGTGTTTGCATGGGCAGTAACCTTGAGCGGCTGTGTAAAGAACCTGACGCCTCAGCAAAAGGCTCAGCAGAGTGAAGACCTCTTTATGTCTCAACCTGCCTACCGGTCAGCCCCGAATCTCTCAGGGGCCAACAATGTGATGCATGCGGCATATGTTAAAGACATTAAGGATGCCGAGACAACCAATGCCGATTATGTGAATAACTTCGCCTCTGGCTTTTTAAACCCAGCGATCGCGGCAAGCGAGCTCCTGCTTGGGAATTTCAGCGGCTTGTTTGTTTCACTCACACCCAAGCCACATTCACCTTCAGTGAAATCTCGTGTTTTATATTGGACCCCGACAGGTGTTGACCACATTGCGCTGGGTGACCGCTTCGAACAGCTACTCGTTGAAAACAAAGCCGATTTCATGCCACAGAATGCTGCCGTCTCGACATTTGCGCGTTTAGATGCGCGGGGTGGTCCAAACCAGTATTCGCTCTCAGGGATCGGGTACAAAAATGCTGAGTGTGAGGGGCTGACAGAGGGATACACAGGTTACAAACTTGATTGTGGGATCGCGGTCTACAATCCGAAAATCGTCCGTGGGCAAGAAGCTCGACTGGAGTCCTTCGCTGGAACAGTCAGCACGCGGATGCCGGACTTCATCTCACCTGCAGGGGGTGTCGGTAAGTTCACACAGTTTCTCCTAGAAACAGAGTTGGGTATCGAGAATGGAATGCCCGCTGCGCAAGTTGATACGCTCTCGGGTCTGAAAAAGCTCAGCGCGGAGCTCCCTACGACTGCATACATCTACTTGGCACCGTTGAAGTACACGATTACTCGCGACGATGGTTTAGTTGTTTATGGTCGAGCACCATTTCTCCTGAATCAGGGAAAAGTACTGCCGTTTGTCGTCCAAAAAAATTGAGGCAACCCACGTAAATGGGGGGGCGCTCTGTACACTACATCATACCGTACGAATCGCTTCAAACTCCTCCATCGGTTCAGCCCAGTCGACACACGGAAATGCCTCGCGAACTTGATTCTGGAACGCTTCTGAGGAAAGCATTTCGTAAGTGACAGCTTTGTACTCTGACCGAAGCGATATATCAGATACCAATTTTTCGACATTTGGCATCGACTTCGACAGGACTTGTTGTAGATATCGTTGGGCTTTCTCTTCAGTAATAGGGTGCTCTACTTGTGTAACGAACGCTTTGGTTGGAGTTTGAATGAGTCTGGGCACCAGCTCTCGGTGGAGGCTCTCTACCGAGCTCTCAATTTCACAAGAGAGATCCGAAAGCATGGTTTTTTTGAACTCCTCTATGTACCTGCGCGTTTCATTTAAGTCACGCTCAAAATTCTCCTTTTGTGAACGCAAGATAACGCGACCCAATTTACCCATTGGGCGAAGATAGTTGGCGCGTAAGTCCTGCACACGCTGCATAAGTTCTTTCGAAGAGGTTTTACTGTTCTCGCCGATTAATTTGTAATTAGCTGAGAGGCGCGCTTGAGCGTCACGGTCCGAGGCGAGTAACTTGATGATATCGGGGGGTAACTTAAATGTGTGCCGTTCAATGTTTCCTCCTTCGAATTCCAGTTCTACAAATTCAATCCTGCTATTGAAAACATTGAGTTGGCGGCTTATGTCGAACCTTTGTGGAGGATTTTCCTCGAGCTCATCATCAATTATCCCGAGTTGATGTTCTGTTAGCTGAGAAACCGATGAGGGTAGGATTGGGCTTAAGCTAAGCGAACTTTCCTGACCATTATTCATCAGTTCTGCTGCTGTAAGATCTCGCCGAACAAGGTTAATTATTTGTTCTGTTAAATCCCATATCTGAGAACGGTTTAGTTCCACTCCATTGAGACCGAACTGCGCTTGTGGGTCCTCGATTAACTTGGGTACGACAGCGAATATCCATCCACGGTCATCCACTATACACGCTGAAATTCGGACATTGGGTAGCTGATGAACCTCGATGTCAGCCTCCATCAACAATCCAATGCTCGTTTGATCTCCGTAGCCAAGCCGCCTAGCCTGAGCGTCACAATCAATCACGACGCAGATATCTAATGCAGGGTTATTTGTCCGCGCGCGGATAATTGAATGGGCCACCGGCTCATCAATGCCCGAACCGATGTAGTAGACTGATTCCTTAGCCTCTTTAACTTCTTGTGCTAATGCTGAAGGGGTTATGGAGAAAAGCATCAATTTTTCCCGTTGTAGTGAATCTGTACTCGAAAGCCTTTGCCTTCAATACTAGCTTACAAATCCGAATCGTTATGACACCGGTTCGCGATAACTAAACAACGCGTAGTTTTGATCATACAGCCCGTAGATAGGCTCAAGCTTCATATCACCGGCAACACGTTTCAGGTCGTTTAAGAATCCAAACTTAGCAGCAAGGTCAAGAAATTCGCCATCCACCAGTATCGACTGGAGTTCGCCCTCAACATCATCTCGCCACTCTTCTATACAGTCCTCAAGATCATCGACGTAGAACGAGAAATCACCGTAGCAGTCCCTGAGGGTTTGCTCCCAGCAGGATTCCGATTGTATGTTTTCGTGGAGGGTGGAGGCGCTATCGTTTGAAGTTTCAGGACTCTGTCCCCCAGATACTTCATCCCGACCAGATTTTGTCATCAACTTGAAGATCAATCGAATCAAAACAAACGGAAGGAAAATCAAGAACAGCAGTAAATCGAAGATTTTACTCATTTTATGCAACCTTATTTTTCTGAGTTATGAGGGACTAAGCCAAAGATTTGCTCCGAGTCGCTTAGGATTTCGAAGGTCTGGCTCATCTGGTCGACAGCAAACTGATACATCATCGGCAGTTCTTTAGATGCAGCACAGTATGACCGTATCGTTGCATAGCTTGCCGCGACTCCGGTTGCGCCAATAGTGACTACCGGCGCGACAGCCGGAGCCACAACCGCTGCAATACCGCTCTGCGTCATGATCAAAATTAGAGAGCTGCCTGCTGCATTTGCGGTAATAGCTGTCCCGATTGCCGCACCGCCAGCGAGCGTTGCTAAGTCCGACTCAGTCCACTCACACACATTAATGCTACCGGATTGCAGCTCTGTTAAATGAGAACGTTGAGCGTAGTTTTTTAGTTCAGAGCTAACCCAAAGGTAACCGATGCCCAAGATGGCGATAACGATCAGTAGCTCAATTAAGGTGAAACCGAGGTTGTGTTTAGAGCTCATGATTCAGCGCTTCACTTTTCAGGGTCTGCGGGTTTTACTATAAAGATGACTTTGGTGTTGAACGGGATCATCGACCGCTCACCGATGTACTGCCTCCCAGATTTCTCGATCACATACTCTAAATCCGCGAGCTTATAAACGACCCCGTTAATCTCGACTGTATCGTCGGTGAAGTTCCGTATCCTTGGATTGTCAGCCGCGAGGTCTCTCAAAATTTTCTTGAGTGCCTCTCGCTCAAACTCTCGTGCCTCCGAAAGAATCCCAGTCCAACTGATTTCAGCCAGACCGCCTTCGGCGCGCCGCTCGTTTATTTCGCTGAGCTTAGCGCGTTGGAAAAAGTAACCCGCCCCGACCAAAACAACGCTGGCCGCTGCGGCCGTCCAGCCCGCCACGGTCAAACCCAAAAAAGTAGCGGGGGCAAGTCCCACACTCTTGGCCAATCCCCCTAATCCAACGGCTGTAAGCCCAGCCCCGACGCTAGCTCCAACACTAGACAATCCGCCGCCAAGGGCTGCCATAGCACCGGCCGCTGATGTCACCCCAAGACCGGTGAGAAGGCCTGCATTTCCAGCAATAAAGGCACCGATCCAAGTTGACGATAGGGTACCTGCGACATAGCCGCTTGCAGCAGTTGATGCGATCCAGGCACCACTCGAATGTATCAGGGGAACAGCGATTAATGGCAACATAGGTAGAGCTCCAAGCCACAAAAAATGGCGTTTATATTCTGATATCGAAGATCAACTGGCCGCAGCCAGTCCTATCAAACCGAGGATGATGGGCGAAGTTAGTGCGCCAATAACCGCAGTGATGACGCCAAATACGCCCCATACTGCGTTACTCCCACCGCTGAAAAGGGCAATTAGGCCGCAAATTAAGGCAAGAGGTACAAATATCGGAGCCAGAATAAAAATACTCAACACACCGAAAACAAAGGCAATAATCCCAGATGCACTGCTCTTTTGAATCACGACAATCTGTTCTTTAGAGTTGCGGCTGACAACACTGCCATCAGGGCGTACTCCAGCGTCTTTACTCACCCAAACAGTGTCTGCTTCGCGCTCTCTACTCAAGGTATCCTCCATGTCCCGCCGTATGTTTTGCGGGGCTATACGTTCAATATAAAACCCGTACAAGCCGATGACGCTAATCGGGATCGACGCCGCTAACGCGAGAATCACCCAGTCACTAACATCCATCGTTGCTCTCCTCTAAAAAGCTGAGATCGAACGCGTCTGCAAGTCGTTGAGCCAGTTTCGCGGGGTCCATATCGGCGATATCAGCCTGCTCAACGCGGTAGGCCGCGTCACTGAGACCGTAGCGTTCAGCATTGCGTTCGGCATCTAATTCGGATCGTCTCAAATCACACATTTTTGCAGCCTCCAAGTACTCAGCCGTCCGACTTCACAAAGAAGTGAGGGGTTCCCTGGTGAAGCACCAGCGGCGCTTTAAGTTTCTCGTCTCGACTGATCGTGAATTTGCGAGGAGGGACGTACAGATAGACCCAGTCGGGCAGCTCGGCGCTGAGCGCACTGAGTAATCCCACTTGGTTCTGGATATTCTTCAGATCGCCAACATCGTATCGCGATTTATTGTCTGGGTGGCCGAAGAACCATGCTTCAGAACCGCCGGCAAAATCAGGCGACGTTGAGATAAAGGGCGCGTAAACATCTGTCACGCCGTAACATATAGAGTCTTCGCAATCTCCTGAGCGGGATACGTCGTTAAAGTAGGTGGTGTACCCAAGTTCAACCAAAAGGTCATTTTTGGGCTCCATATCACTGATAGTGTATGCACTGTGTCCAGTCGCGCTGAGCGCCTTTTCAATACTCGCCCTTAGAACTTCGCGCAGTTTTAGCGCCGCGCTTTCGCTGTCTGGTGCCATTGCCTTTGGCATCCACGCAATGAGGTGTGGTTTCTGGGAATCGTATTTATCGCCCATATCCGCGAGAATATTTCCGACGAGGGAAATGCCAAAGTGAGTGCCTGAACTGATGCCAGCCGGTGAGGAGATCGTTGCCATGGCGCTGTCGCCAATAAGGTTGCTGGATCTCAGCTCCTGTTCTGACAGGACAGTATCTTTTAACCCGCCGTCTGTTATCCCCGCTGCATAGGCCACCTGATACGCAAAACTGTGGTTTGCGCCTTTTGGGGCCGGTGAAGCGATTTGTGCGCCAGGTTTTGCACTCATGCATCCAGCGAGTACTGACGTCGTTAGCAGTGTGCAGATAACGGCCGCTTTACGCATGAGAGTTGTCCTCGCTCAAATCGTTTGGTTCTGCCACTTTCAGCGGTACCACTTTCATATCGCTCAACGGATGGAGACCTTGTTTTTCGTACCGCGCGTAGCGAACAACCCAATCCTCCAAGCGGGCGCGGAATTTACGCGTCGCACCGGTCCAGCGCCGAGTCGTTGAGGTGTTCTCCTGATCTTTGACGATGCCCATCAGGTAGAGAGTCTGGAGTTGCAGTAGTACCGAGTCGAGACTGGATAGGACTTCCAAATAGCGTCTAGCGCGAGGACTATCGACCTCAACAGAGTAGGAGACCGGCTTGGTGCCACGCGCTCTTGCAGCGATACCGTTTTTATCGCAGACAATATCAACACGGTCGATCTCACGGATCATCCCTTTTTCAAGGCTGTCCAAATCCTCATCGATCATATCGACAATCAGCTTAACCGCGTCATCACCGGGCGCGCGGTTTGGAGTTGCGACGGTCAAGTGATAAAGGTGGTTGCGAACGCGCGTGTACTGCTGCTCAAAGAGTTTTTGAGCCGCCTGCGTTGAAAGGGATAGGGGGTACTCGATCACCGAATGCGAATTATTCGCTTCTATGGTTTCGATTCGTTGCTCGCCTAAATTCGTTGCTCGTTGGTTCATGCCGCACCTCAATTTTTACTTACTATCAATGCTAGACAGCGGGGCATACATCAGCCCATGCAACTAGGTGTGATTGAGCATCATCTGCACTGAATCCGTGTCACTACTGCACGTGCAACGCATTCAGAATTTGCATGTCTGAATTTATCAGCTAGTCTGAAATTAATTCTTGCCGTTGGTGAGAAGCTATTGGCCTCTCGAAAGAGCCAATCCAAATGTATCTTTCGTATCCCTGCATCTCTTGCGGAGTTCATCTCCGTAAGGGGATAGCTCCGTTAGGGGTGGTTTTTTTACCGTCCTCAAGGAGCTAAACATGAAAGCATTCAAGTCTCTTGTTGCTACTTCTCTTCTTCTAGTCGCTGGTGCTGTACTGATGTACGGCATGTGGATGATGATCGTGAATCCTTCGCTTACTAAAGCTGAGGTCTTCTCTATCTTCGCCGGATGCGCACTGGTTCTGTATTTCACTGCGGAGTTCTCTTTTTCCCAAACAGGGAAGGTGGCTGTTCGCTCTGAACCACAGTCTGAAGAGATGTCTTCACCAGCGCCTGCTGCTGAAGATAAGGGTCAACCCGTCGTAAAAAGCACTGAATCGGTTTCTAAACCGAAGAAGGCTGCTCAAGCGACCCGCACTGGGTCTCGTCAGCCTAAAGCAAAAGCTGTAAAGCTAGCGCCTAAAACTGATGTCCCAGAGGAACTCTACACCGTTCCTGCCTACGTTCGTCGTGAGCGTGCCCAGGCTAAAGCCAACGCTAAAGCTAAAGCAGCTAAAACTGCTCCTGCTAAAGCAGCCAACGTGGTGAAAACCACTAAGGCGGCTAAACCTGCGGCTAAGCGCAAACAGCCTTTGGTTTCCAAAGATGTTTACGATAGCTCGCTGTCCGATATGTTCGGGCCTGCGGCTTGATCCACCTGTACGTCTTTTCTGCGTAGGGGTGACACCTTAAGTCTTTTGGGTCACCACCCAACAAGGCTTGCTTGCTACTGTCGAAAGACAGTACCCGTGCTCGAGAGGTTTCGACCTTTCCGGCATATCAATATGAAGCAGATGCTTCACCACACCCAAAAGGGAGTACACACTCCCTCTGGGCGTTGTGCTCTCTAAATTTATGGAGAACACAATGATGACTCAGCATCTACCCGATCTCGAATGGCAGATCCGTGAAGTAAAACAAGCGAAAGCAAACCTGACCGTCGCCCGTAAAAAGGCTCGGAATTGGCTATTCGTAGTCAGTGCACAGTTTCTAACGATTCTGGCCTGTTTGGTTACCTTGATCACGATACAACCTGCGTCCATGGCCGTTTGGGGAACCGCCTTCTTCACACTTTTTGTGGCTGGCTTTTTCCTCGAGGCGACTTACACCCAGGTCAGCAAAGCGCTGAATGCTTACGAGCATTTCCGCGACCGCGCTGAATTCGTGTTCCTACCTCACGATCGACCACTTTGATCGACCAACCCTAACGGGGATTACTCCCCATTAGGCGGGTAATCCCCAATTTTTGGAGACTGCCCAATGGACGCAACCTTCATATTGCTCTTTTTAGCGATCTGCATCAGCGGTTATAGCATTTCGATTCCTCTGATTCGAACCCTGCGAGCGCTGTCAGTCCGTTAAACCTTAACCCGCCGAGGTGTCTCAACCTTGGTGGAGAGTCGTCTCGGTATCATTATTTTGGAGTTTACCGTGATGTACTCAACTTTCCGCTTCTCTGACGGTTTAACCCGCCTTTCAACTCTGTGTCGATTTATCGCCAAGCGCCAAGTTCTGAACGTGAGCCTGCTCTCGTTTGCGACCTCTATCGGCCTTGTCTCTACACCGACTCTGTTTGAATACGCACCTATCACCGTCATGACCATGACCGCATTTGCGGTTCTTGGGTTCAGCCTCTCCCTACTAAGTCGCTTTTGCCGCTTAGAAGCCTGAGTTGAATGAAGCAACCCTGACAACCCTCGAGGGCGTGGTGAGCCCTCTTGGGGTTCATCCGTCCTCTTTTTTTGGAGATGACTCATGAACAGTCAGACAAACTTCCACGTTCTATCCGCGCAAAAGGTCCTCGTCATTGTTGATGAGATGCTTAACGACAGTCCTAACCCGTCGGTTGAGTATGTCAATCTGCATCAGGGCTATAACGCTCTCGTGTTCTACTTCAAGTACTGCTCGGAGTGGGCACTTGAGCGAAATCAAGGCCGCTATGGTTTCTGCCTAATAGATCTTGATAACGATTCCTACACACCTATTTCGCTTGAAAAAGCACTGGAACTGGTGAGTGAAGATCCCTTCGATATCTCGACCGTTGACGATGCGAGCGTACTCGAAGAGATGCTCTATCGTTCTGCCTTTATGTCGCCTTGCGCACATAAATACGGCGATGAGATGAATCACTCGGATAGCTTGGAGGCTTGGGAGGAGTTCTTCAGTCGGTGTGAAAACCTTCTGATGGCCGGCTTTCTATACAAGGGTATAGATCGCTTGAACCAGCTAAGAGCTTAACCCTACCGTCGAAGCAAGTGACAGCCCTCGGGCTGTCCTTGTCTCGGCATTTACCTGTTGGATTGGGCACACACCCAAGTCGCTTTGACTGGCGATTTAGGTTTGTGTCTCGTCGAGACTCAAAAGTACCGCAGCGGTACTCAAAAACTAGCTGAAACCTGAACCCCAATTGGGCGAACCTCGCCCATGCGGGAGTCGTTCGTCCGTTGGGACTTTTAACTTATGTTGGAGGTCGGTATGAACGACTTAAATGCTTCTGTGGTCGCTTGCGACATCGATTGTTCAGTGTTTGGCTTTGAGCCGGGCACCACAACGTTGGCTTGCGAGGATATGCAACACCCATCAGTTCCTTTACTCGATCCGTACTACACGTTTCGAGGTGATAAACTTTTGAGTTTGCTAATGTTTTTATCTGAGCCGGATGGCGATGGATTTTATCTATTCGGTCCCTACGGCACAGGTAAAACATCTCTCGTAACGCAAACCCTCGCACGATTGAACTGGCCTGTTCAGTCAATCACCGCGTGGGGTCGCATGGAACTTACCGATCTCATCGGAGGTTTCCGCATGACCCAGAAAGAACCGGGGCAACCACCAGTGATGGAGTTTGCCTACGGACCGCTACCCTTAGCGATGAAGCTTGGGCATGTGCTCCTGATCAATGAAATCGATACGGTCGATCCAGAACAGCT
>Ga0209962_1000441_pt1 | contig 12121 bp, 13 predicted proteins | sample SalPonA_C_H2O_MG_FD_185722 | JGI IMG/M metagenome (GOLD analysis project Ga0209962, IMG submission 185722) | Water microbial communities from South San Francisco under conditions of wetland restoration - Salt Pond MetaG R2A_C_H2O_MG (SPAdes)... | ecosystem: Environmental > Aquatic > Non-marine... | reverse complement strand
CATGCCATACTGAGTCATTGCTGCGTCAGTATATGGAATACCCAAGTTCTGCCGAGAGTATCTATCAAAGAATTCGTCACTAGTTTGAATATCACCAAACGTAGAATCCATGATAGGATCACCAGACTCAATGGCATCCGTGAGTAACTGCGATGCAGTCATGTAAGGAGTACCTTGCCACCCAGTAGTTGCTTTGTTTGGATCTTCATACCAAGGAGCGTAAGGGTCTTTAACGTCTTCCATTGCCTTGTCTAATAGACCTTCAACCGTAAACGGAGAACGATCTTCGGCAACTGGCTCTGGCGTTGGTGTCGCATACGTAGGCTTAGGACTCAATAGTCCTTCAGCTACATAATTGACATCAGACACGCTATAGCCACCATTAGGGTCTAACTGGTTGTTGCCAGTACCTATCAGGTAACCTGTGCCACCATCCCCAGTTTCTACACGGTTAGCTGTATTACCAACTAAGTAGTTACCTTGTGTATCTCGTGTACCTAGAGCGTCTACATCTGCCTGCGTGAACTGCTGGCCTAAGGTGTTCTGATAGGTCCCTTGAGGGAGCGCAGGAACTACAGGAGTGGGTTTATTGATGTCTGCAGTTATAGTCTTATTGAATACGTCTAGGAATCCTAGAGGGTCTAGAGTGCCCCTAGCGAGTGATTCTTCAGCTTCCTGTCGTTGTTGCTGTGCAAGCTTTGCTTCTGCCTCAGCAGCCTCTTGGCGTGCCTGTTCTTCTTTAGCCAAAGCCTCTTCTTCAGCAGCTATTGCTTGCTGAAACATCATCTCATCAAAGGCTATTTGATTAGCGACATCAGCTTCCGCTACATCGACAAAAGCTTCAGTCTGAGTGTTAATGGACTCGTCTAATATATTCTGTACGTAACCTAGACTGTCTGCAGAAGCTGTTTCTCCAGTAAACGGGTCAATGTATTTGTAAGTAATACCACCCTCTAGAGTGCCTGTGATGTCAAAGGCATTAAGATCGTAAGCATCCTCAAGGGCCTGTTCTGCAGCTATAGCAGCATTAAACTCCTTGTCAAAAGCGTCTTGTTTTACTTTCTGAGTGTATGCAGCACTAGCCTGATCCGCAAGTGCTTGTGACTTATACGTCTTACCATCAAGAGCTTTGTAAGTGATTCCAGACGGGCTTGAGCTTACAAAAGTACCAGTATCTGTAGTATATCTTATATTACCAGAAGAATCCGAAGTGGTGTCATATCCGCCAGCATAAGCGTCCTTAAGGGCTCTATCGGCATTTATGGCCGCTTCAAATTCAGCCCAAGATACTTGACTTGAGGAACCACCTGAGGAACCACCTGAGGAACCACCTGAACCACTGCCAGAGGAGACTGAATAGCTTCCGTCAGTGTTTCTATCTGACGAACTAAAACTTAAACCAGCCACATTTAGCCTCCTTGGATAATATCGTTATACTCAATGATGGATACTAAAGCAGTCATCCCTGCTCCATCTAAAGCTTCAATTCTGTCACCTTCCTTAAGAGCGACAAACTCATTACTCGACCCACCAATCTTAAAGAACTCATTAGCAGATAAAGAATAAACATCAAATAACTGTAGGTAAGAAGATGCTTCGTTGTTCCAATAGCGAACACTGAAAGACGAAGTAGAGCCTGATGTGTTCGTTAGATACAAAAGAACCCACTCGGCTTTCTTACCTGTGGGTACTTCGTATAGTGTTTGATAGGTTGTCGTTAAAGGAAGACCAAAACTCTTCTTAATCATCTTAAGTTCCTAATGTATTAATTATAGCATGGATTAAGGATAAAGTCAATAGTCTATTTAGACTTCTTAGAGCCTTTGCTCTTATTTGGTTTGTGTAGTCTACATTTCATGTCATTTACTCCTAACTGATTTCTTACCTTTGCATCCCCAAGCCTTGCGTCTAGCTTTGAGCTTAGGGGACATTGTTCCATCTTTGCTCTTCTGTCCAGAACTACGAGCACAATAAGCATCGCCTCGTTTGGTCCCTTTAGCCGAAGTGCGCTTATGTGTCTTGCCTTCAGAGTCCTTGTAGGTCGTTCCGTTAGCGTACTTCTTGTCTGCTGACGTCTTCTTAGCTGCCATAGTATTCCCCTGTCAACATTTGATAAGCAAGTTCTTCCGCTCTAACACCAACTTGCTTAGCCCATTTACTGTCAAGCATTTCTTCACTGGCTCTACGATACTGTTTAGCCTCTATAGCTGCCCACATCTTCTTAAACTTAGATAAGCGTGAGATGCCTAGATTGAAGCACATATTGACAAGGCAGTTAAAACGTACAGAGTCTAACTCATCTACAAATGGATAGGCACGTACGAGTTCCTGAGTAGCTGCTCTAATGTCATTCATTAGAAGCTCTTCAGCCTCGTCTTTAGAGATACCTACATCGTCTAGGTTGCGTCCGTAGCCAATGGTAAGTTTACCTGCAGTGCATAGATAAGGTTTGCTACGGAATCCTTCGTGTTCCTTCAGTTGTTCAATTAAGTTCATCATAGCTACTTCTTCTTAGCGTTTATAACGCCTTCAAAAGCCCCTGACCCAAAATAAAACGCCAAGATGATCAACATTGCGTAGCCAATTTGGAAGTCTTCGAGTACTTGTTTAACCATAGCAGCATCAGTAGCTCTCTCGGCTAATGTGAAGCCCAACACGAGGCTAAAGCAAGCTAGGTATACGAAGGTAAAGGCAAATGCTATAACACGCTGAGCGAGCTTAAATGGGGCGTATGCGCTAAGCATATCCGTCTTGGCTTTAGTCTTAGCTTGTATTTCTTCTGCTGTGCTTGTGTGCATAGAATCAATTAGGTCTATGCCCTTACTGATTACATCACCTGATCCAAAGATCTTACCGAGTACACTCCACATATTACTTGTCCTGCTTGTTGTCAATCTTCTCTTCAATATGATCTAGCTTCTCAAACAAGCGAAGCATAATCTTATCAAACTCTGCACGTTTGACATACTCACCAGCAACTAAGACTTCTATACGGCCTACTTTGTCTGCTAAGTCTTTGTCAGCTATTTGTAAGTCTTTGACTGCATCCCAGATAGACTTTAGGAGGAATCCGAAGAGACCTCCAAAGCCACCTAAGAGCCAGTTAATTAGCTCCTGATCCATCGTTTCTTCCTACTCTACGCCTGAAAGGACGATTTTAAATATTCTGAAACGATAGTTCTCACTTCCTCTTCAGTCTCTGCAGCATCCAGACTTACCTGAACGGCAGCATTGGCTTCCCGTATGGACACACGGGCAGCTTCTGCGGCTTCAACTTCATTTGGAATATTCTTAGCAACGATAACATCGTGAGGCTGCAAGAGACGCTCACGAGTATTTCTGCGAATTGTGTGAGCTATGCTCTTCATTTTATTTAGGTCGATTGTAATCATTTCTGTGTTCCTACTCCGCTAACCAAGTAACTTTCATCTACTGTCCAAGAAGCCAGCCATGTTAGATCGCTTGGCATTTCTGATTCATCTATAATACGATAAGGTTTACCTTCTGGGATGTCCCTATCAAAGATTTCCTTATGAGTATTCTTAGAAAGCGCCTCCTCAGTTGGTGTAACTAAAGCGACCTGTCCTTCATCTGTTATATAAATTGCGTATAAGTCAATCATTTAAAATACCCTATGATAGAAAGGTCATCTTCTCCTGAAGTAGAAGAAGCGGACGCATTACGTGTTTGAACAGTCACGCTGCTAGTTGTACGGGACAGATTAATTTCTTGGTTATCTGCTTGCGCAACTGCAACGTAGTTTGTATCAGGAGCGTTATTAATAAAATTAAGCTTACGTGCTCCTGTCCCTAAATTTTCTGTGCTCGAAATACCTTTAGTCCTATGTACTGTAGAAAGGTCATAATGAGCGTAGAACGAGGGTGACATTGAAAACACTTCAGACCCGTCAGAGTATACTACATTGTTGAGCGTCTCCGATAGTCCAATCATAGGACGAGAAGGCAATGAAGACTCAGTTATTGGCTGTAGTTCTATTCCTTTGAATGTACCCGTTAGTACAGCATCGTCTGTATAGCCTACGTAACCAACAGTGTCTCCGTTAGCGTTCAAAATGTCCATAGATGCTGTAGAATGCTCAACAACTACCGTATCACCTACACTATAGTTACTAGCAATAGCAGAAGAGCTATAACGGTAGACGAACTTACCAACATCAGAATCAAAGGCTACAGAAGCATTGATAAGATCAGTGTCAGCTGTACCATTGACTTTAATTACATCATCATTAATGAAAGGAACTGCATCCGAAGTTGTCTCAACCTGAGTGTAAGCAAAAGACGAATCTATGTACAAAGCGTCAAAAGCCCAGTATGACGGTGGGTTATACGGAGGAGGCGGTGTAAACTGATCCGTCCCTATGTTTATAGCATCATTAAGCGTTGTAAACACACCTGTAGGATTATAGAGTATTGTCACAGGCACGAGCATCGTATAAAAACCATTGTATAGATAGGGCGGAGTTACTGTACCGGTAATTACCCCAACAAAATCACCTTCGTAATTATAACCACCTATTTGAGCTAATGGTATCCTTATTTCTCTATACGGTAAGTTGGTAAAAAGGCTGTAAGCGGCTTGAGCATCAGCCTCACTGCCGTATTTAAATTCCAACATAATATTCTGAGGTTCGGGTATATCAACAACAGCGATAAACAAAGCAGTTCCCGCTGGTGGAGGCGGGGCATTAACATCAAGAAGAGGATAAACGTCACTAGCATTAACGTCCTCAACAGCCGTAATAGTCCCCAAGTCATCATTGGCTTTTATGGATAAAGACCCACCACCGCTTGCAGCATCTGTCCAAGAAAAAGTACCGTCACCGTCAGAAACCAATGTCTGACCCTGAGTGCCCTGTCCTGTTACAGCAAGTTCTGTCGTAGTGATTACGTCTGCGTCACCAGAGGTTATCGGAGTAAACCCTAAAGCTGTAGTTACGTCTGCAGAGCTAAGGTTTACAGAGCCTGTGCGCCCATTAAAGGCTACTACACCACCATCTGTAGAGAAAGCCGCATCTTCCCATTGTGACCCACTCCAAATGTAGAGTTGTGAGTCAGTCGTGTTGTAATAAATAGCACCAGTCAGGCTTGTTTGAGGCGCTGTAGCAAAAGCGCCCATGACCCAACTCGTAGCGTTAGTCTCTGCTTGCTCTGCTTCAAGTTTTGCAGCGTATGCGTCACTGGCGTATGTCTGTGCATTATTTTTATATGTTTCTGCAATAGTTGCAGAGGTTTGAGCATTAGTAGCTGCACTTTCCGCTTCGTTTCTGTACTGTAGTGTATTGACTTCTGCAACAGCAATAGTTGAAAGACCGCTAGATACGTCATACCAGTAAGCATTACCGCTAATAGGGTAACGAGCTGCCAGTAAGAGCTTATCATCACCTATAACATAAATTGTTTCACCATCTTGGAAGCCAGAACGATCTGGCCTTGTAGAATAAACACCTTTGTACACAAAATTGTCGATACCGATGTTTATGTTGTCTTCGATAGTCTGTACGTTATCCCAAACGTTATTTACACTTGTTTCGATTACACTAGCTTCTATTTTACTGTTATTTGCTGCAGCTGCGTATGCTGCCGCCTCTGCAGAAGTAGCTGAATTTGCAAAAGGAACCCAGCCCAAAGAGCCTGTAGTAATGTAAACTTTAAAGATATTATCAACAGTGTTAAAATAAAGAGCACCCTCTACGAGAGCGTTCCCATTTCCATCAACAGTCGGATCAGATGAGGCTGTCCCTAAGTAGTAAATTTCAAAGTTCTGTGCTGATGCAATAAGACTGGAAATATAAGCAGCATCGGTCTGTGCACTGGCTTCTGAATCTGCAGCCTGAGTAGCCGACAGTGCCGCTGCGGTAGCAGAAGCTGACGCTTGTGTAGCTGAAATAGATGCTGAAGATGCACTTGAAGACGCTGAAGTTTCACTAGACGCTGACGCAGTTTCTGAACTAGCTGCCGCAGTCTCTGAACTAGCTGCCTGTGTAGCAGAAGTGCTAGCCGCAGAAGCTGAAGTAGCTGCTGCCTGTTCTGAGGCAAGAGCCTCTGCTGCTGACACCTCTGCTGCTGTTAGGTTACTAAAGATGCTATCTACGTATGCCTTACGAACCATGTCACTTGGGTCAACTGGGTCAACAGAAGTTGTAACTTTGTTAGTACCCATGTCCAGATTGCCTGTCATGGTATCACCAGCTTTGTTAAGCTTAGTGCCTATAAGAGTAGTGATAGTCCCTGCAAAGTCAGCGTCATCGTTAATTGCTGCTGCAAGTTCGTTAAGGGTATTCAGTGCATCAGGGGCTGTGTCAAGAACGTTAGAGACTGCAACGTCTACATAGCTCTTAGTTGCTGCGTCAGTTGGGTTTACAGGAGTTGGTACAGTAAGAGTACCTGTAACTGTCCAAGTACCTGCTGTGCCTGATGTGAAAGTAGCAGTGCCGTTGACTCCAAGAGTGCCGCCTATTGAGGCGTTGCCTACTACTGTTTGAGAAGATGGGTAAGTACCGAGTTCTACGATAGTACCGTTATTGTTGAAGTAAACACGCTTGTCTACTTGGTTTACTGCCAATTCGCCTACATCTATATCTTGGGCTGTTGGCGTAGCACCAGCGGTTGCTGTGCGCTTTATGAGTATTTTAGAAGCCATTTTCCATTCCTATACTGGTGGGGAACAATGAACCGTACTTGCGTAGGATTCTTTATAGCCCCTCAAATAAGACCTATAAAGAATCCCCTGCAGGGACTCCAGCGACACACCGCTAACACTGGAGTTTGCAGGGGGATGATTAAGGCTTAGTTGCCCTAATTAGTTTATGCAGGTAGAACGATACCTACACCAGACTCTGGACGAATAGTCTGAATACCGTAGAGGGTATCAGAAGTGAACAGAGTTGACAGGTATTCCTGCTTGTACTGAGTCTGTGAACGAACGCCCTGCTGCTCAGCGAATACGATTGCATCTTTGTGCATCAGTACGCCAAGTTTGTTAGCGCCAGCTTCCAGAACTGGACAGTTAGTAGAAACAACTACTGGGATACCGTACAGAGAACCGATAGTGCCTTTCACAGTACCACGACCATCAACGAAGTCAGAAGACATGTAACGCTCGATGCCACGGATAGTATTAACTGCGCTTGGTGGAATTACCAGAACACGGTTGTCCATAGGAACATCAGCATCGTCAAGCAGCTGAATTGCGTCACGGAATGCACCGTCAGTAAACTCGTTAGCTGTACCGTTAGCAGCGTAAGCTTCCAGACCGCCACCTGCACCTACTTCGTACAGTGTGAAAGAAGACTGTGCTTCAGCGAACAGATCGGTGTCAACCTGCTTAGCAAGTGCGTAACCAGCATCGTCAGTGTAGAAACGACGCAGAGAAGCAAGAGCCTGTACTTCGGTGATGTCTTCGATCAGACGAGAGTACTCGTAGTGCTTGTCGATAGTTACGATTACTTCGCTTTCAGTAGCAGCCTGTAGTGTTACCTGAGACTCAGAAGCCTTTGCAGAAGCAGCGCCACGAGTTGGCTTAGGAATGTGAATTGTATCACCTTTCTTGCCACGCATAGGCATTTTGTTTACTACGTTAGCGAGAACGAGTGAGTTTTTGTACGCTGCAACAATTTCGTCTGACCAGAGTTCAGGGATAAAAGTTGCTGCAGTAGTGTTAGTTACGTGATTTGAGCCAAGTGCCATTACAAATTACCTTTCAAAATGAGATTAATTATTTGACCCTCCCCTCTGCATAAGCTCTAGCGATTTCATCGGATAGAGTCATGTAGCGTTCTGGGTCGTTTTGCATAAGTTTAATGATGTCAGCCCTTCGGTAAACTTTCCGAGTTGGTGCTTCACCAGAACCTGTTACATTGCCTGTAGAGGCGTTTTTCACTTGTTGCTTGCGGTTAGCTCGTTCCTGTGTAGCAGCCTGACTGACTACCTGCTGGCGTTCCTTCCAAGTGGAAAGTAGCTCATTGGCAGCGTCTACGTCATACTGCTGGTCGGCCTGTTGCAGCAACTGAGTGCGAATTTTAGAGGACTGTACCCACTGCTGGAAGCCCTGATCTTGGACTATATCCATAAAGTCAGGATGCTGTGCTTTCAGTGCTTCTACTGAACGTGTGCGTTCCATCTCCGCAGTCAACTGTTCAGCCTTTTTAAGCTTGGGATGGTTCTCTATAGCCTTCGCTACAGCTTTTTCGGGTTCCAGATACCAGTCAACCTCTGAGTCTGCTGAGGACTGTTCTGGGGCAGTCTTAGCTTCGAGTTGTGCCTTTACAAAGTCATCAACAATCTTTCTGAGTTCGCCAACTTCGGAGCTTTGACGGCCTAGTAACTTTTCAGCTTCTTGGTGCATCTTAGCAATTTCGCTTGGCGACTTTCCTTTATATTTGTCGGGCAAATCGTCCTGTTCAGGTTGTTCAGGTTCTTCCTGAGTCTGTTCAGTTCCTACCTCGTCAATAGAGGAAAACTCTTCTGTTTCGTTTAGATCTTCTTGGCGCTCATCATCTAATAGTGTAGCCATTATAAACTCCGTGCGTTAATCGCATTGTGGAAAGTAGCTTTAAGTGATCCCTCCAAGACACCCCTAGATTCAGGATCACCGTTTATTGTCAGTAAAGTTGGCTAGTATAGCTCTTCACTGTTTTGTTGCAAGTCTTCGTAGGCGGCTTCGATAGCGTTCTGAAAACCACGAATACGTTTTAAGACAAGCAACTGACCTTTATGATTATGCAGTTCCTCCAAGGTTGTAACATAATCTAAAGAGTCAAGTCCGTCAATCATTGAGTCAATGTCTTCCATGAGCAAAGACCAGCCTGATCGACTGAATAGGTCGAAGTATTCTTCGTATTGCTTTAGAACATCAGGGTTGTCCATTAAAGGCTCCTATGTCTATACTATATATTATATCATAAGTCAAGCAAAAAGTCAAGCTTTTTTTGAACTTTTTTGTTGACTCTTGCGTTTAGTTGCGGTAACGGGGGCTGCTGAACTACTGTCCAGCGCCTCCACCTTGTTCGATAGCTCCTTGAGTGACTCTTGGAGGCTGTCGCATTTCGCCTGTAAACTGTTGCATTTCTGGGCTAGGTTGTTCAGGATTTCTTGGGTTTGCTTTGGGAGCAGCATTAGCTGGTTGTCCTTTCATTCGCAATTCTTTATCTTTAAGCATCAACTCCGCAACACGGGCACGTTTTTCAAACTCTTTATCGTCTGCGTCACCTTTCTGTAGATTGCTTGATAGAGCTTTGATGCGTCCTGTTTCAGCCTCAAACTTAGCCACTGCAGCTTCTGCTTTGTTCTTCTCAGCTCGTGCTGCAAAGTCCATAGCTTGTGCTTCAAAGGCTTTAGTCTGTGCTGTCTGCATAGCCAGCTGAGCCATTTGAGTTTCCTGTGCGGCCTTCTGAGCTTCTGGATTAGGCTCTGCTGCTTTCTGCAGCTTAGCAATCAGTTCCTCACGGTTAGACAGGTTCATATTATCCACTACAGACTCAATCAGAGAGTTGTAAAGTGGTGACTCTGGGCTAGTGGTCTGCAGAAGCTGAACTAGCTGAGTAACTTCATACTCACGAGCAATGATACCAAGAGAAGACGAAGAAACAAACTGGTAGTCTTTCACAGGGTAGCGTTCTGGGTCAAACTGCATGTATCGGTAAGCTGACTTACGAACAAACGGTAGCAAGAAAGATTCTTGGAAGTTAATAAGTGTACGTTTGTGGCGCTTGATGATTGCTCCAAGGGACATGGAAATCCCTGCTGCAGTGCCTTCACCGTTAATAGTGCCTGCAATGCCTGCTGCGTCTACTGCGCCTGTTGCTTGCTGTACCATCGCTTGGAGTGATGCAGCTTGGTTAAACGTATTCGGGTCTAGGTTGCCAAACTTGAACGGTTGGAGAATCTCTGCTGGATTGCCGTTTGTCAAGATTGTTTTTCCAGGTCTTATCTCCATTCGTGTGCCACGAGGCAATCGAGAAGCGTCTACAGCCATCATAGGATGTACTGTGAGGCTCAGAGCGTCTATACGAGCACGGAGTTCAGTATCAAGGGCTTTCTGGCTATTGTAGCCTTTCTCACAAACACCACGGCCCCAGAAGCGACTAGGAACTGCGTCCCAAGCAAACGCTACTACAGGACGGTCGCCCATCATGTATGGATTCTTTTCTACCTTAAGAAGTGTACCGCCATTTGCAATAACTACAACGGCTTCAGTGTACTTGTTAGGGTATTCTTCTTCAACAAGCTCCTCAACTTCTTCGTCTTCGCCATACAGAGCGTCTTCAAAAAGGTATGTAGGAACAAGTCCGTAGTATTTAGTGATGCGTACTTTATCGTCTGAGTAGATTGATAGTTCTTTGTCACCTTCCAAGTCTTCGTCAGGTGCGTCAGTCTCAATAAACTCGTCACGGTATACGCCTGATTCTTGGAGAAGTTCTACTTGGTGTCGTGGGACAAACTCGTCAATTGCCACACCCAGTGCTTCGTCAATCGAAGTAGCTGCAGGGTCAATGAGGAAGTTCTGAGGCATAATGGGACGTAGCTTAACTACCGTGCGATCACGAGTCTCAACACCTACAGCTTCCATCTGTCCGTCCATCATAGGCTGTGTAGCAGGACGCACATCTTTAACTTCGTCCAAGGTGATTTCACCAATACCTGTACCGAAGATAGCTGAGTTTAGGATACATTCAGCAACGGCCTTACGTACCTTACAGTATTCAAAATCTTCGTACATTAGACCACGGAGTAACTGTACGTCTTGAGTATCTTTGTCGCCTAAGTTGTCTTTAATGTCAAACCATTTACCACGTCCAAACGTAGCTTCTTCTACTTCTGCGACAGAACTCTCAACAGCCTGTTGTAGTGCTGGTGAAATGATTTTAGAGCGTTCTGAATTACGCATAGAGTCGGAGCCTTTCCAAATACCACGCCACAGGCGGTAATACTCGTCAAAGTCTTCTTTGTAATTACTTTCGTAGTGATCTCGCCAACCACTTACTTTATCCATCACCCAGTTTTCTAGGCGCTGTTCTAGCATAAAGCTATCTTCTTCAAAATTCATTTTTACTTACCTGTAGGTTTGTATTTCTTAAGGGGAGTACCTTCTTTATAGCCGCCTTTAGCGTACTTAAGGGCTTCCTTCTTAGACGACATAGGTAAGTAGTTACCTGTCCTCAAATTATAGTTCATTGCTTCTTCGTTTGTTTTAAAAGTATACAATTCACCAGTGGGTAACATAACAATAGTGGGAAAAGCAAACCAATTACCTTCTGAGTCTGCTTCTGCTGCCATGCGGTGCGTTGACCAAGAGCCGTCATCATTATATATCACTGGGTATTTGTCAGGGTTATTTATTCGGTCAATAAATTCTGGGATCTTTTCTTTTTCTGCCATTTTAGTATCCTGTCAACGGATCAAGAGCTTCATATTCATCTTCTTCGTAGTCTACGTAGTAGCTAATTTTGGCTAGTTGGTCTATGTAAGCTAATGAGTCTATAAGGTCATCGTGTACCAAGGGATTAGGGAATTGGAATAGTTGGTCACAGAACTCTGTATTCCATTCACCTTCTCCAAGGGTAATCTGACCATTTTCAAAACGCCCTTGTAGCGCCCAAACAACACGGTCAATCTTTTTCTGGTTGCCGTGTGTTAGTTCTTCTATTCTAAAGTAGCGTTGGTTAGCTTTCATTAGGTCTGTTAGGTAAGGTAATACAGCGTTACGTAGAGCGCCTTTCTCTATGCCCATCGACACAGGACGATACTTAGCAACTGCATTGAATATCTTAGATGCAGTCTTTTTAATATCCCAACGCCCATAGATAATCTCAGCAACGTACCAGCCTTCTGTATTGGCTTTTACAACTGATATTGCTGTTTGGTCAAGTTTCTTAGCCTTAGATGTATTTGCGTGTTTGATGTCTGCAAAGCCTGCCAAGTCAACCGAGATATAGTAATCCCCTTCATCTGGTTCGTCTCCAAACTTAACCCAATCCTCTTTAAATATCTCACTACCAAGGGCTTCAAAGCTTGCCATGAACTCTTGACGGAACGCATAGCTAGACATTGATTTCTTGGCTACATCAATCTCGCTAGGATCAAGTAGTGGGTTATCATACGAT
>Ga0209962_1000435_pt1 | contig 12191 bp, 26 predicted proteins | sample SalPonA_C_H2O_MG_FD_185722 | JGI IMG/M metagenome (GOLD analysis project Ga0209962, IMG submission 185722) | Water microbial communities from South San Francisco under conditions of wetland restoration - Salt Pond MetaG R2A_C_H2O_MG (SPAdes)... | ecosystem: Environmental > Aquatic > Non-marine... | reverse complement strand
ACGCGCAGTACGAACGCTTCAGCTTCTGAGTCGTAGTGGTAATCGCGCGTGTTGTCAGTAGTAGCGAAGTTGTAGAATTTCATGTCGTATCTCCTTGAGTTCATATTGTTCCGACACAGTTATAGTCCCACATCCATGTTGTAATGTAAACACTTTTCGTTCACTTATTTGATCTTTTTGCCCAAGCAATGTTTCTGCTCTTGATCCAGTTGAGCGTATCAGGTGTTGGCTGCACCATAGCCAGTGCTCGTTTGTTGCCATAGCCATACCAGCTACCAAAACGCTCCCTGTACTTATGATCTACCCAATGCTCTTTGTAATTCTTATTGTAAGCGTAGGCTTTCAGCTCAGCGTAGAAGCGGATCTTATCTTCCTTGCTGACCATTTTAGCTTCAGCCTTCTCTAGCTTCTGCAGCTCCTCCTCTTCCCATTCGAGCTGTACCTTCACAGGGATCTCATAACCACACGAGCAACGTAGTCCTGTGAACTGACGGTAGCACTGTGGGCAGTCGTGCATCCGTATCTCTTTCTCTTCCTGATCCTTTACCTGCTTACGCTCATCGTAATCTTTCTCACCATCATCCAGTGCGACAGGCATGATATCCTCAGCAAAACCAAAGCGACCTACGTTGCCAGCATGATCTAGGACAATAGCGTTCTCCTTACCATCTGCAGTACGCATGATGCGACCTATACGTTGAACGTAGGTGATGTATGACTTAGTAGGGAAGCAATCGATCAGACAGCTCGTGCTTGGACTATCCCAGCCAGTGTTCAACAGTCGTGAGCAAGACAGGATCAGGAACTCACCCTTATCATGTGCCTTCAGGATATCCTCACGCTCATCTACATCCATGTAGCCATCGATGTGTTCAGCAGCAATGCCTGCCTCTTGGAACTGGCGCACAAGTTCTTTGCTGTGTCTGATACTCGGAGAAAAGGCGACTGTCTGCCGACCTGCCGCATGCTTCTGCCAGTTAGAGATAATATCCCCTACCAGTGTAGTGTCTGACTCCACAGCATTAGCGAGATCGCGCTCATCGTAATCACGACCACCTGTAGGAATCGCTCGTGTCTTGACACCTTCGAGTGCGACCTTTCTACCACCATAGTAATCAACAGGACAGAGATACCCCCCAGCCAAGAGATCCCGAGGAGATATTGGAACAACCAGATCGTCATAGTACTTACCTAATCCTTTACTGAATGGCGTAGCCGACAGCCCGATAAATGGAATCGCGTTCAAAGACTCCATGATCTTAGTCAGATACTTGTAATGCGTATGGCACTCATCAACTATCGCGAAGTCCCAAGGGAATGACTGCATACCAAACTTCTCTAACCTGCGCGCCAGCGTCTGAGCTGATGCTATCTGTAACGGCTTAGAGTAATCAGTGCGCCAGTGATCACCCTGTATCACTCCGAACTCTAACCCCATTCCATCATAAGCCTCTAGCGTCTGCTCTATCAGCTTAATTCGATCACAGATGATTACTGCTCGCTTACCCTTTTTCACTGCCTCATTGAGTATGTAGGCTGCTGTGATGGTTTTGCCAAAGGAGCATGGCGCAGCAAGGATAGGACGTTTCTTACCAGACCGAAGAGATGCGCGAAGCATCTCAACGGCTGTGATCTGATGTGGGCGAAGATTCATTTTATACCTCGCGCATTTAACTCCATTGAGCAGTAGTGATACTCATCCCAATACTGTCCAGCTTTAGGATTACCAATCTCTTCACCAGCTTTCGCTGCAGCCAAAGCATCAGCCTGTACATACTTCAGAGAATCTACAGACATAGTTTTAACCTTTGCCATGTATTCAGTATGCCAGTTCATTAGTAAGCCTCCATAGTCATACGCTTAGCTTCCTCAGAGCCAACCATGCTCACAAGTGCCTGCCAGCTGTACTGATCGTTATTACGCATAACATCAACCACCAAGTAGGTAATGCGAGCCTTGTAAGCAAGAACATGCTGATCAAATTTAGGGATGCGGTAAGAAGGTGTGTATGACATGGTGTCTCTCCTAGTGATTTCATATTCGACAATGCAAAGATACGCTCACTGGATATGTGTGTCAACACTTTCTAATTACAATGATGGTGCGGCATCGTATTCAGCCAACCACTCTTCGACTTCAGCTGATGCTTTTTCGTAAATTGTCTTTAGCCTGCTGACGCTGTAGTGATTCATCTGCTCTACATCATGGCTATCGTTACGATCAGTGCGGCCACCTTGCTCAACCTTGTCTGGCTCCATTGCAGAGTCGAAGTAACAGATTCTGTCAGGGAAGCTAACAACTACAAGCGACTTAACCTGAAACATATCAGCAGCCATCTTTAGATCGTTTATCTTACGCTGAGATATCATGTAGGTGTCATACTCTTTACCCCTGCACTTGACCTCAACCAGAGCCTTAACGCCCTGATCTACAGTCAACATTGCGTCAGCGATACTTCGCTCAGGTAACATGATTGCGTCACAACCCCACTTGCAGCAAAGAATGCTCACAATGTTTGCTTCACGTTTCCTATCAGATGATGTTTCGTAGATGGGCATATCAACCTCGCTCAATCATATCTATGATTTCAGATGCCATCTTAGCGATAGCGTCCTTTTCTCTATTTGTCATAGCGTGTGACTGACGCTGAGACTCTATAACCCGTATCTGCTCAATGAGACTGCTCGCAAACAAATCTCTAACCTTATCAAACTCAGTCCGAGCCACCTGACTAGTATCCTTACGCTCTTTCTTACTTCTATTTTTACGCCCTTCTTCAAATCCACGCTTAGCATTATCGGTAATCACATTACCAACTACAGATTTCTTCCAGCCGCCTACAGGAGGCCATGAGATACCTAGCGCATTGAGCTGTTTAGCAGAGTAACCGCCATTATTAGAGTTAGCTTCCAGCCATTCAGTGGTGACCTTAAACATCATAATCTCCAGTTTCATCAGACAATATGGGTCTTTTGATAGGCTTAGGGTGATCCCATACCTACCAGCAGTAACAGTGTTTGATCTTGTTCTACTCACACCCTGTATCAGGAACCAATTCGCGGTATATGCAGGCTGGTCAACCCGATCCCGTACCAAGTACGCTTTATCACCACTAACCCTGTTTATCCCCGCCTATCAAAGGTCTGGCTTGAGCAGTCTTTCCCGTATGTGCTGAATAGCTCTTAGTACTATCCAGTCATAGGCTCTTTTGGCGCTAGGGCGAGACCCCCATTGCTGTTTTAAGTGGGCGCATACACTTACTGGCAGGACAAAAAGGGAGATCAAAACCCGATCTGCGTCTGTGGATAACTGCAAAAAGCTAATGGAAACAATGAGATGGGAGATTTATGTAGAATGGTCTTGAAAGTTTCTCAAGTAAGACTTTGAAAGTGTTTTCTCTTAGCCTTATAATGACCTTGGCGCTGTAAACGCTGGGTCTTATCTACACTGATATTGCTCATCAGTTTCCAGTGCTTGGGATTGCAGTCCCGCAGCGCCAGTTCCTCTAAACTACAAGCTTCATGCTTCATCGTCAACTAGATTTAGCCCAGCATCACGTAATCTTTCGATCAGATTAACCTTACGCTCCATGACAGCTCGCTTTGCAGCATGTTCTGCCAGTGCTCTGACGTTCTCTGCGCTCGACTTACCCTGCAGGTAATCGTCACAATCTTGGATGTTCTTCATTACGTGGCGTAGCTCTTGGTGTGTCATGCTGCTCATCTAAATAGCCTCTTATACAATCGTGCGCGTTTATTGAAGATTCGTTTAATTCGCTTTAGGTACTCGATATCAAAGCTCTTAAAGCTCTGGTCACACTCAAGCGCCTCCACTGACTGTAAACCAATCTTGTTTACCAGTCCAATCCTGTAGTCAGCCACGTTGCCTGACAGATACCTATTACACTTCTTACACTGCGAATGGCAGTTGAGAAGATGGAACCTCAGATGCCCTGCAGCTCCCCTTGATCGATAGTGTCCTGCATCAACTCCACCCCCGTACTGGTCGTCTGCAGTACAGCCGCAAGAGATACAGTAGTTACCATCTCGAACTCGAATATAAGCATTGAATGCTGCCTGAGCCTCTGTCATCCATTCTGAGCGTGTTTTGAGCTTTTCCTTGCGCTCTGCTAGTGATTTAGCTTGAGCCTTCTGTATGAGCTTCTGAGCGGTTTTAGAGCGTGTGTATGTAGTTAGACAGTCGAAGGAGCAAAAAGCTTTCAGGTGGGAGATTATAGCGTCTGAGGTATCGCACTTCTGGCGGCAGGTAGAGCAGCGCCTAGTCTTGCTTTGCATAGGTTATCCTGTGGCAGTGGTGGCACTTCACCCTATCGCCTAGCAAGGTGATATTAGTTGACCCGCAGGCTCTGCATCTAGTGCGTTGACTCATCAGGCTCTGGTTCCCCTTTAAGCATAGCTAAAGCAAAGTCACAGGTGCGATACATATCCTCTGCCAGCGACTCACGATCTAACCACTCTGGTCTATTCTCATATGTCTCATGGATGCGCTGCAGTGCAGCTATAGCCAGCTCTATCGCCTCGTACATAACCTCAGTCTGCTCGGACATATCCTCCAAGATAGCCTCAAGCTCCTTGATGTATGCCGAATCGCCTAGCTCAGATCGGCTGATCGTTTTTACTTCCATTGTTTAATCTTCTTGAGATACCAGATAGCTTTATCCAAGTCCTGATTAAAGTTACCTTTATGATGTGCTCGCCACAGATACTTGATCGCATTACCTCGGCAGAACGCTTCGAAGCCTTCCTCGCCAAGTGCTGATTCAATAGCATCAATACACTCAATCGTACCTTGATTATAGTGATCTGGATTCTCAACAGCTTTCTTATCATTCATCCCAAGCCCCAAGTTTTGTGAATATTCTACCCGCTTCGCTTTCGGTTAGCTCTTCACCTCTAGTGGAGGCGATCCAGCCAACACCACATAAATGATGCTCTGGCATCTGCTTAATCAGATTCGAGTGATGCACCTCAAACACAGGCGCTAGGTCAGCCTGATAGTACTTCGCAGGCGTGAATATCTGCTCAGACTTCATGTACTCCTCGCCTAGCTGATTCCTACCAAAAACTGATATGTAACAGGACCAGTTATGTGGGCGCGATGCTGAGGCTATCATCGCCTCTGATGGCTGGATAATACAGTCATGCTTGGTATCGACCATCACACAGCCTTTTAGATTATCCACGTAGCAGACAACGATATCTTTAAGCAGGTGGTCAGCCAGCCTGTTGAGCTGCTTCATCTTGTTATATTTTTTGCGAGTCTTAGCCATTATTATCCTCGAATATAAAAATAATGATCTCAGCAATAGCCCAACATAAAACGAGTCCGAGACCCAACTCTGCGAGTGTCATTACCATTTACCCGTTAAAGCCAGCTTCTTACCTTCAGTCCACTGATCTGTGAACACAGTAGGCTCACGCTTGCCGCGCTTACCTCGATACTCGATAGGGCCGCCCATCGTCTTACCCTGCCTGCGCATATGGTGCTCACTCACCTCATACTTCTCAGCGAGCTGCAGGATAGTCCAGCCAGCATCCACAAGATCCTGAACCTTGCCAGATGCTACATCCTCTTCTAAACGATCAAACCTGCGCTGGAAAAATGATTTAGCCCTCATACGTCACCTTCTTTTATGGCAAATTCTTTGTGTAAAAACTTTCTCAGTGCTTGAGCCATTTTTTCTGCATCTTCTTTTGTGTCATATCCACCCACCCTGACAATCTTCCCATCAAAGGTTACCTGTGCTCTGTATTTGCGGTTTGACTTGTACTCATAATCAACATAAACATTTTTACTAAACTTGGCGCCATGCTTACCCTTAGCATTCATTGAATTTTCAGAGCGAGTAGCAAGCCTTAAATTCTCAAGTCTGTTATCTAGCGTATTCCTGTTAATGTGATCAACAACATATCCTTCCTGTATGTCGCCATGCTTAAGTATCCACAGCGCCCTGTGATAACCAACGATGCACTTATCTGGCTCTGGAACCTTAAGCCACCTGTAGCCTTTGTTCAGCGAGCCAAGCACCCTTTGCGGCTTATCTGCTCCGCGATTGTTTTTTCTCTTGAAGATGCACCCATCAATAAGAACAAAATGCCTATTCAAAATTTCGTAATTCATACACAACCCTTCTTGATTCAACTCATTTATTATAATCAAGAATGGTTAAATATCATTCTCTTTTATGAAAATTCCATTTTCATTCAGGTAGCCCTTGCGATCCTTAATGTCATTCCAAGCAACCTGTAGACACTTTTTTATGTCTGTATCGATAAGATCAGCGATCATAATTAGAACAACAATACAGTCACCGATATCATCCAATGCGCGATCATGGCGACCCTTGGCGATGTTATCTGCCAGCTCGCCCATCTCAGACATCAGCTTAAGCACCTGAGTCTCTGGGCTACCATTAACAGTAATACCGCGATCCTCACCCCACTGTGCAATACGCATTGCCAGCTCTTCTAGTGTCATCTCACCAGTCATGCCATCCTGCTCCATTTCTAATTTAAAGCTCATCTGTTCATCCTCATTAGCTGCTCGTATTGCGAATCTTCTGGTCTAGGCAGCGTTAAACCAAAGCCAGCACACCATGCTTCTATCTGCTGCATGTAATGCATCATCTCACCCTTAGTAAGTTTCTTGGTTGATTTAACCTGCTGCGGTATATCTGTGGAGCCTATCTTTCTGGCAGGCTCAAAGCCTAAGAAGTCAGCCTTAAGCTTGGTATGGATCTCATCCGAGGTGAAGTCCGTACCCTTCTTGGTATTGATGAACTCAGCGATCTCCTTAATCCAGATCCAGTACAGAGCATTCTGACTCAGTGACCTATGACCACGCTTGATCTCGACAGTCATAAACCCATGCTCTTCAAGCATCTTATGCATATCTCTAACACACTGATCGATGCCCTGCTTCGAGCTGACCTGCTTCTTGATTGAATCATTCATGTCATATCCTCGATCAACTCAAACCAGTAAGCCTCTGGAGTGCCAGTCTTATAGCCAGCCACGCGATAGCCGATCACCTCATTGTAGTGTGATGGGACGCCATGCTTAGCGATGTACTGCTCAAAGCGTTCAATAGCATCAGCCTCGCTATCACTGCGATACATCTCAGCGTAGATATCGCCCTTGCCCTTGTTGATCACATACTCAATTTTCATATTCATTCTCCTAGTTGAGTACGATAAGTATACATTATTTGCTTACGGTATCAACAGATTCTGTAACCTTTCCCAGCTTCAGGAATGTCATTACATCCATCTCAAAATACTTCGCAAACTGATGTGCGCTCTTAAGATTCATTGTCTCTGTGTTCCGCCACCGATGGATCTGCTGGCGCGTTACACCATAGTCCTCAGCCATCTTCTGGTTAGAGATATCGCATAACTCCTGCGCTTCCCTAATACATTTACCTGCGTCTATCTTGACCATATCGTTCTCCCAATAAAAAAGGCACCAGTTGCCTGATGCCTTATGTTATCACTATTTGACTTTATTTGTCATCAAAAAGGGATGTCATCTTCAAAGTCATCCTGCGCCTTCTGCGGTGCTGACTGCTGGTAGCTCTGTGATGGGTTATCGTCTTTAGGGCGTACAGAGAAGCTTACAAGTGGAGCACGATCGGATGCGTCATCTGCTCGCTTCCAGCCAGAAAGCCAGTAGTCCTTGCCATCGATATTGATAGACCCACTGAAGTGCGGATGCTTATCACTCTGGCGGTTTTCATTCTTCCAGATAGCACCGCGGTTCTGGTTGTCATATTGATTGCTCATATTTCATTCCTTAGTTTTTGATATTCAAGTTCTATTACGTTACAGGCTTTCTCGACTTCAGCCGCCAGCAAGCTGATGTACTCATCATCTCTGTAAACCCTAGTGATCAGAGTTTTCATATCAGGATGGTACGATACAAAGTCACACCACTCGCGCTCTGTAATCCAGAGCTGACCCATCACCTGTTGTTTGTAGGTAGATGGCAGTGATTCTTTGCGCAGGTAGCTGACGTGTGTAGATGGTGCAGGACACTTAATCTCAAGTAATCCATCATCACCTACCAGTCCATCAGGACTCACGCCACACTCAAGCGTATCGTGCTTGCAGAACCCTATCTGAACTACATCATTACCTGATGCGAACTCGTAGAATTCTCTAGCCTGTGGCTCAAGCTCAGTGCCACGCTGCATCCACTCAGTCACCTTCACCTCAGACGCCATACCATTCATCAGTCGCTCAGCGATCATTTGATTGATATAACCTTCTGCCGATGTAGATGGCTTACCTGTAGCTGTGATTAGCTTTGCAAAGTTAGACCCCGAAGGACAACCAAGGCGATCCCTTAGCCATCCTTCAGTACCTTGCTCAAACTTGCAGATACGCATTACTGCTGTTCCGTAGCTGCGTTCTTAGCGATCTGCTTCTGGCAAGCATCCAGAGCCTGTTCATACTGTGCGACAGTCATCTCAGACAGCTTGTTCACCTTGTAGTGCTTCATCAGCTTAGCTAGATCGCGCCCAGCATGCTCTACAGCCTCACCAAGCAGTTTTGCCTGCTCCTTAGTGATAGTGGACACCAGATTAGACTTCTCCTCCTGAGCAGCGTCTGCTTCGCTCTGAGGAATGTCCTCGCCTGCATAGATGTAAGCGCCAAGCCCGAACATACTGATGCACTTAACCAAGCAGCGCATACGAGTGCTGTTGATCTGGAATGCATCAGGGTTAGTTACAGGCTTGTTGCGAAAGTCTAAAACAGGTAGCCACATATAGCGCGAAACAGAATGCTCGCCTACAGTTATTGTGAGGGTACAATGTACCATCACGTTACCATTCTCATAACGCTCCTCATACAGCTCATACGAGTTGTCAGGGTAGTACTGCATTAGAGTCTGGTAAGCCCATGCCCAAGACAGGTACGACAATCCATTCTTTTTCTCAATGTGCTCGTTTACGTTCACGCGAGAAAGAGTGTCGAATATGTGTCCTGCGGTAGAAGTTGCTGTGGTCATATTGGTTCTCCTAGTTGGTTAGCAACAGAGTCCATTACACCACATCATCACATTAATGTAAACAATAAAAGGTGACATATGACAAAAGATTACTGGAGCAGCAGAATAGAATGGTATGCAGATATGGCTCGGCATCTAAAGGAACAGAAGGAGCATGCTGACCAGCAGGAGAAACAAAAACTATCGAAAGAGCTAGAAAGAGTTTACAACGAGATAGGCTTTATCAGAGACAACCATCTAGCATAGAAAAAAGCCCGCTACTGGTGCTTGTAGCGGGCAATACCCTAAGAGGCTAAGAAACGTCCTCAATTAAGTTATAGACCCTCTGGCGGATATTCGCCAACCTCAATCATATAAACTACAATAGCTAAACGCGGATAGGGCGACGGCCTGAATGCTTATCTCACCAGTAAGAGTTCCGCGTACTATCAAATGGTGAACATAGGTGGTTACTATGACTCAAGATTACATCCGCTCGATTTTACACTACAACCCAGAAACAGGTGTCTTTTGCTTCAAAGCTAGAGAAGATAGAAGGCCGTGCTGGAATAGTAGACATGCAGGCAAACCCACAGGGACCAAAAACTCCCGCGGTTACATAGTGATAAGGGTAGACGATAAATTATATTTAGCCCATAGATTAGCGTTCCTTTACATGAAAGGATTTATGCCGAAAACTATAGACCACGCTGACGGAGACCCATCAAACAATAAGTTCTCTAACCTAAGAGCGTGTACAACATCTGAAAATTTGGCGAACACCAGACTAAGAAAAGACAACAAGACTGGCTATAAAGGTGTGTTTTATTTAAAGCGCCTCAATAAATGGAAGGCTTACATAAGAAAATACGGCAAAAGTAAGACAATAGGCTACTACGACAACCCAGAAGAAGCCGCAGCAGCATACAAAAAAGAAGCCTGTAGATTATACGGAGACTTTGCTAGATGCTAACCATTCCACCTAGCTGGTGGGCCGCTGCGCGTATCTATATGGATGAACCCCTGATTAGGGTAATATCCGACACCGCCCCAGCCGTCCATGAAGTGATCGACCTTAGCCTTTAGCGTCTCGAATAGTACGTCAGGGCATTTGATATCAGCCGCTCTGCCCTGCATGTGCTTAGAGCCTCTAGAGCCGCCAATAGCGGTATTGTGCGCCAAGCAGCGGCAACCGCTTGTAATGACAACAGGTGACTGTACAGCGCCTCTTACGTACTCCAGTACATGCAGCAATGTAGTATCTACGGTATCGAATCCGCAACCACACTTACATGCGAATTCAGAACGCTTGAAATACGAACCTAACTCACTGTTCATTAGCGTAAACGCATCGGATGATTCAGTCATTTGCCTGCCTTCTGCGCTATGTTAAGAACGAAGTAGAAAGATAGGATGATACTAAACGGCGTCTGCACTACGTCTACCAAGAACATCTTCACAGCGCCAGCAAACTCTAGGCTCGCTACAATATCAAAGTAGTACCCGACACCTGCGGCTACTAACCATGTGACTATAAGAAGGCCGAATAAAACCGAAAGCACTAGGGCAATTAACCTACGTACTGGCGACTGATGCTTAGTAGCGTTCATATACTGCAAGAGGAAGTCAGACTTCTCCTGCATCGACATCTCATCAAGGTTGCCAAGCTTCCTTACAGCATCTATGGCTGTGTCTTGCATCTTGGTAGAGCTGAATAGCCCACCGAAAAATCCTGCTAGTGCTGTCAGCATCACTCATCTCCTTTGTACATACGTACAATTCTATCTCTATCCCCTTCCCTGCGCTGGAAGCCGAATAGCTTTTCAGCATCGTCTACTAGACCACAGGCGCCACAGAACTGCACACGCATAGCAAACCATGTACGCATAGCAGATATTTCTGAGCGCAACTTGTCGCACTCTTCATGCACCTCTGCCATTTCCCGCCTAAGCTTGGCTAGATCATCAGCCAGCTCACGGTTCTGCTTTAGTAGCTGATCCATGTTCAGTCTCTGTTGTTCCAGCATAGATGTACCTGCGTCTAAGTTTACTTTACGTTTAGACATCATCCAGACAATGGCACCTGAGATCATACCTACCACGACTGTGATCGTAGCGGAGAACTCCTTGAGAAAGTCTAACTCTTCCATCGCTGCTCTATATACAGAATAGTGATAGACGCTGAGTACAAACAACCAATACCCAAGAACAACATAATCGGCATCATTCTGTCAGGCGTGAGCGTATCCAAGAACAGGAAGACCCAGAACAAACCACTGAAAGCAGCAATAGAAGCGCGTAGCGTTTCAACCATTGGATGAGCGTAGATAGAGATAAGGTGTAGAACAGAGAATACTGTCAGTGTAACAACCCAGAATGGCATAGGTCGCATAGCAATAAATCCTGATGTCCCAAAAGCTGCTATCTCTAATGCAACTCCCAGCATGGATAGAGCAGATATTATGTCTATACAGCGCGCGTCCTGCGGCAGAAAAGTTTTCATCGTCTTAGCACTTTATTACGATCATACGCTGAGACAATGAAGGCGATCATGGTTGTGGTGTTAAATACCGTCCAAACCATGTTGGCTATATCGTCATCAACATACGGGACAACCTCCTTTAGTTCAAATACTAACACAGACCACCAAGAAGTCTGCGCCAGTACTAGGAGAACACAAGAGATCGTTGCTAGAGTAAAGAACCACCTAAGTCGCCCAGCTTCAACCGAAGCCCTAACAGCACATAGGACAGCCGCGCCTACCGCTAGGAACACTGGGGCTAGTTCAAACCAGAAGCGCGTCATCATATCCATTAGTGTTTCCTTATACTATGTCGGCAAAGTAGCCGTTAAACCCTGCTGTAATCGATGCCCCTGCAGCCAGAGATACCGCTGTCATATCAACGTCTGAGTTAGGCGGAATAATAATAGGCGTATCAAAAACAATCTGACTTGCACCCTGACTCGTGTTGATCGTAAAGATGTTCACTGTTCGATACACAGAGTCTTTATTTCGAACCTCTAGCAGGATATCCACGTAGGTGTCTTTAGTGCCAGACAGCGCCCCACCCGCCTGCATACTGGTCAGGATGAAGTAGTTAGTGGATGAAATAGACGTACCTGCAAACATCGTAGACTGATGCTCGAAGGGCATAATGTTACCCACGGTATCTAGATCATCAGG
>Ga0209962_1000434_pt1 | contig 12198 bp, 11 predicted proteins | sample SalPonA_C_H2O_MG_FD_185722 | JGI IMG/M metagenome (GOLD analysis project Ga0209962, IMG submission 185722) | Water microbial communities from South San Francisco under conditions of wetland restoration - Salt Pond MetaG R2A_C_H2O_MG (SPAdes)... | ecosystem: Environmental > Aquatic > Non-marine... | reverse complement strand
AGTACAATCCATGTACGACATGGGGCATTAGCTCAGCTGGGAGAGCGCTACAATGGCATTGTAGAGGTCAGCGGTTCGATCCCGCTATGCTCCACCAAATTAATGTTTCCAATCAGAAGTAACTATTAAACCAACGCTACTTCAGCGAACCGCTTCCGCTCTTTATGTTGAGCTCAGCGCAGTTGCACTGCGCATTGATCCCGCTAGGCTCCACCAAATTTTCCAATACTCTTCGTTGAAGCGCTCGTCACATACTCGTGTATGCTTCCTCACGCTTCGCCTTGATTACTGGAAAATTACGTTGCCGGCGAACCGCTTCCGCTCTTTATGTTGAGCTCAGCGCGGTGGCACTGCGCCCGTTGCACGGCGCGTATCCCGCTAGGCTCCACCAAATTTTCCATTACTCTTCGTTGAAGCGCTCGTCGCATACTCGTGTATGCTTCCTAGTGCTTCGTCTCGATTATCGGAAAATTCCCTCGCCGGCAGTAAATATGCTCGTCGTATACTAGTGTGTTCTGTTCGCGCTTTTGCTGGTTATCCGAATGTGACTCTGTGTCGTATAGGCTGGTATGAGAACGTTTGGTGTTTGGTTATCGCTGGCGGTCTGTGCAGCTACTCGGGCTGGCGCTGAACCGTTGTATTTTGACTGCTTCTTGGAGGTGGAGTCGAAGGTGACGGCGGTTTATCGGGTGGCGCTTGATGAGTCGGCTGGGCAGGCTTACCTGCAGCAGGAAGCGGGCCTTTTCTATCAGATAGATGAGGTTCTATTTGAGCCAGCACGTGTGGAGATTGTGATTGGCGAGTATCTCAAGCGGCGCTTTACCATTGACCGGCAGAGCCTGAGCTTTAGTCACATGATTGAGCACAATGTCGGCGTGCACGAGTCCGAAGGTGAGTGCTGGCCACTGGATCTGTCGGAGCGCCTCTAAGATGCAGATTTGACGAAGCGTTGGTAAATTCCCTAGCTCAGTAATAGAGCGAGTCCCAGTAGTGTGGGCGTAATTAATGTCAGAACAACATTCTGTCCCATTGCTGGTACGAGGCGCTCTATATTGCCCTGGAAGCCATTGAGTGTCCTAAAAATCATACCGATCAATAGGGTGCTAGGCAGTGCTGTAAGGAGCCAAATTGGTGTGGAGAAGAGGTAGAGGCTCGCTAATGTGGTGAGAAGCGCTGCTAGGCCGAAAATGCGGTAGACCTGCTTGCCGGTACCAATGCCATACTGAATAAGCAGGTGGTTACGACCCGCTTGGCGATCCGCATCGATATCTGGAAACTGATTAAGTAGCAGTAGGTTGCTAACCAAAAAGAGGGGCACCAACCCGGTAACTGCGCCCTGCATACTCACTTGTCCGGATAGTATTAGCTCTGTCCCCATCACCATGAGTGGGCCAAAGCTGATGCCTGGCGCAAAAAGGCAGGCGAGCGGATATCTATTTAGCCAGTCGGTGTAGGTAAGGATGATCGCTGCACCTAAAAGGCCAATAAATGCCAAGGTCCACCCGCCAGTAGTGAGAAAGAAGATACCGATGGCTAGGGTAATAAGTAGCGCGATCACACCTCCGGTTACTACCGCGCGCAGCGCGTCTGGATTTGAGGGTAGAGCGCCGCTACCGCCGCTAAAGGGCGTGCGGGCGGTATTGAGATCCAGTTCAGTTTTGAAGTCTGAGTACTCATTCAGCATGTTAACGCTGATATTGGCGCTGATAGCCGCGATGGTAATAAGTGCAACATGTATAAGATTGATCTCGGTCGCTGAGGAGGCAGCCGCCGCGGTGCCAACAAGGATGCTGGTAGGCGCCAACACTAGAAAAGGCGGGCGCATGGTTTGGAGAACCGTCTGGGCGGTAGAGGGCATGAGGTCTAGATCTCTTTGTTAACCACGACTAGCCACAAGTATAGGAAAAAGCGTAAAAAAAGGCGCCCGAGGGCGCCTTAAATCGCTGCTATCTATCAGTTTTTCGCTGAAGCAGCTTGGAGATCAAACCATTTGCCGATCATCACACGCTCCTCTGGAAGCATTCCGGTGAGATTGCCTAGAGGCATCGCCTGAGTCGCCACCGACTGGGAGTGTATCCGAGCAGCGTTGAGTATTACGTCCTCGCTGCTCTCCAAGATCACCCCAGCAGGTGGGGCGCTGAACATCTCTGATGTTGGATTGGCTGCGTGACAACTGGTGCAGCGCTCGTTAACGATACTCGTGACCTGCGCGAGAGTGATCTCCTCGGCGCCGGTGGTGTTTGCTTGCATCGGTGCCGGTTTAGTAACAAATGCCAGTGCCAACATGCCAAGTGCTGCTGCGGGTAGTGTCCAGACCCATTTTTGGCTCTCGTGGCGAGTATTGAAGTAGTGGCGTACCAGCACGCTTAGCATTGCCACGGCAAAAAGAATCGCCCAGTTCCACTCGCTACCGTAGGTGCTTGGGAAGTGGTTGCTGATCATGATAAACAGCACCGGCAGCGTCAGGTAGTTGTTGTGGCGTGAGCGCAACATCGCTTTCGCAGGTGCTGCTGGGTCAGGGTCACGCCCCTCTTTAATTGCCGCTACAAGGTTGCGCTGCCCCGGCATGATCACCCGAAAGACGTTACCAACCATCATAGTGCCGGTAATCGCACCAATGTGAATGTAAGCGGCTCGGCCACTGAATACCTGTGATAGTGCCCAAGCAGCTGCAACAAGCAGTACTAACAGCACTACGCCCAGAAGCGCAGGGCGTTTGCCGAGCGCAGAGTCACACAGGAAGTCATAGATAAACCAACCGGCCACCAGCGATGCGATACTGATGCCGATGCCTTGCATTGGGGTGAGGTCAGAGCCTGGTGCTAAAAGGTAGAGCTGGGCGTTGAGGTAGTAGACGATCGCCAGCAGTGTGATACCGCTAAGGAAGGTGGCGTACGCCTCCCACTTAAACCAGTGTAGGTGTTCAGGCATCTTCTCGGGTGCGAGCTTGTACTTTTGCAGGTGGTAGATACCGCCACCATGAATTGCCCAAAGATCGCCCGATAGCCCCTCTTTCGGGTTTTTGCGGTTCAGGTTGTTCTCGAGCCAAACGAAATAGAATGAGGCACCGATCCAGGCGATGCCCACGATCATATGTACCCAGCGTACAAGAAGGTTTAGCCATTCAGTGTAGTGCGGATCCATCAGTCCTGGTCCTTTTTGTTAGGTTTAATTATTAAGATATTCCCGACCATCGAGGGTGGAGATCTCCTCGTTGCCAAAGAAGTGCTCATCACAATTGTTGCCCTCACCGGAGCGGTCGACAATCAGGTAATCGCTTGAGTTTTCCAGCGCCAGAATAGGGTGGTGCCAAACACCCGTTGCGTAGTTAACCCCCTGATTACCATTGCTTATAAATGCTCGGATCTCACTGGGGTCTGGTGACTCAGCTGGAGGCGCAACCACAATCAGAAAACGTTGGCGCTGCATGGGTACAAAAGCTTGGCTTCCCTGAGGGTGGCGCTCAAGCATTTTGATCTCAAGTGGATACTCCAGTCGGTTGGCACGGAAGATACTGATAATGGCCTTATCGTCGGGGCGTGCAAGCTCGACGTCCGCAAGGCGGTTGTAGCGTTCGGTTGAGCCGTTGTTTATCGTGAAGTGGTCACTGCCTTGGGTCTCGATCACCTGACCGAAAGCGGCAAACGCCTCTTTAGTTAACGGCTCTATCTTTAAAAGCTTCATTATCAGTACCTTAGATCGACTTATTTTAGTGTTATCTAGTTAAGGCTTGAGTGCCTTGGGTTTGCCAAAAAGGCGCAGTCGGCTAACACCACCATCCGGGTGGATGTTGAGCTTCACGTGTGTGATTACACCAAAGTCTGCCTCTGCCTTAAAGCGCTGAATGCAATCTGCCTTGAGCTTCTGGTTTGGCAACAGTGTGCGCCAGAATAGCGATTGGGTCGCGATCTGATCGTCTGTACCGCCCTGAACATAGGCCGCTTGGATATCACAGCTATCTGGGAAGTTCCCTTTAAAGTGCGCCGTATCAATTTCGATCTCATCGATCTCGCCGGGACACCCAAGTTCAAGGATGACCCAATCATACCCCGGTGTACGACGGCGGGCAGTCTCCCAACCATCACCCATATTGATACCTCGACCAGGGTTCGTCAGGTTACCCATCTTACCGAAGTGCTCATCGCTACAGCTGATTGCTCGGCCGCCATTGAGAGCGCTCACTAGATCGATTGACTCATTGGCATCGACATTTGCCCAATCGATGTAAGGGCGACCGTAGACGCGGAAACGGGCGATGCCGCCATCTGGGAAAATATTCAGGCGCGCGTGGCTCCACGGCTGATCGCTGCTAACTTCAAACAGATGCTCAGAGTCACCGCTCAAGGGTACTGAGGGGAGTAGCGGGAACCATTGAGTATCAGCATCAGGATCTTTGTCTGGCGAGTAGCAGACATCTACTGAGGCAGAGGGAGGGTAGTTGCCTGTAAAGAAGTTAGTGTTAATCTCAAAGGCTTCAATCATCCCAGCAACGCCAAGCTTGACGACGGCGTAGTCATACCCCTCGAAACGCTTGCGGCGTGACTCCCAGCCGTCCATCCATTTTCCTGCTTCATCATAGACACCTTCCTTCCAGACAGGAGGGGTAGGATCAAGCATACGGTTTACTTCAGCGAACCAGTCATCAGTTACATAGATCGCGCGGGCACCTAGGCGGGCATCAGCCAGGTTGACGAGGCGGTTGTATTGCTTAGTAGCCATCGGCTAACTCCTATCTCACATATCGGCCAGGCGGAAGCCGGCGATCTTATTAATTTCTGTCAGCGCGCGAGCAAACTCCTGCTCAGGGCTGTTGTGTATACGCTCTTTGAAACCGGCCAAAATCGCATGCTTGTTGCTACCTTTCACCGCCATAATGAAGGGGAAGTTAAAGCGCGCTTTATAGGCGTCGTTGAGATTCGTGAACTCGTTGTATTCCTCGTCTGTTAGCGAGTCGATACCAGCACTGGCTTGCTCGCTGGTGGACTCGATCGTCAGGTTACCAGCGCGAGCTGCACGGCCTGCCAAGTCAGGGTGGGCGATGATTACGCCAAGCTGCTCATCCTTATTAGCCTCCAGAAACACCTCAGCCATGGCCGCTTGTAGCGTCTCAATAGTGCTGTGTTGGGCGCTAAGGCCTCTGTCGTATGTGCGCTCGGCAATCCAAGGCGAGTGCTCGTAGATTGCCCCGAAGGTCTCAACAAACTGTTCGCGGCTTAGCTCTGCCGGAACTCCAAATTTGAATTGGCTCATACTCATGCTCTCGTCAGATGTTTAAGCGGGTTTGTGGTGTTCGTGCCAATGGTTAGCAATGTCGATACGGCGCGCGAACCAGACTTTCTCATGTTGCTGCACATACTCCAAGAAGCGCTTGAGTCCAGCAATACGGCCGGGGCGGCCGAGCAGCCGGCAATGCATGCCAATGGAGAGCATCTTCGGAGACTCGGCACCCTCCTCGTAGAGTGTATCGAAGGCGTCCTTGAGGTATTGAAAGAACTGCTCACCGTTGTTGAAACCCTGCACCTGCGCAAAGCGCATATCATTGGTATCGAGCGTGTAGGGGATCACCAAATGTTTGCCGTTCGGGCCGTCAACCCAGTAGGGTAGGTCGTCTGCATAGGAGTCCGAGTCGTAGAGAAAGCCACCTTCCTCCATCACCAGTTGACGGGTGTTGGGTGAATCACGACCTGTATACCAGCCCAGTGGGCGGTTTCCAGTGACGCGTTCGAGGATCTCTATCGCCTCATGCATGTCTCTGCGCTCAGCTTCGATATCAGTCTCTTGATAGCTAATCCACTTGAGCGCGTGCGAGCAGATCTCATGGCCCGCCTCAACGAACGCTTTTGCTACATCGGGGTGGCGCTCTATCGCTGTAGCGACCGCGAAAATAGTCAGCGGGATATCTTTCTGAGCAAACAGACGCAGCAGGCGCCAGACTCCGGCACGGCTGCCGTATTCATAGATCGATTCCATGCTCATGTGGCGCTGTCCCGGAAAAGCGACGGCAGAAGGCATCTCAGAAAGGAATGCTTCAGACTCGCTATCGCCGTGAAGGATACAGCGCTCTCCACCCTCTTCGTAGTTGAGTACGAAGGAGAGGGCCACACGGGCATCGTTGGGCCAGCGTGCATGGGGTGGGTTGTTGCCATAGCCAATGAGGTCGCGAGGGTAGTCGCTCATAGAGAGTTCTCCAAGAGGAAATCGAACAATAACTGGAATTGATTGTATACAATCTTTCGTCTCTGTAAAGCGGTTAATTTTTGAGCAGTGCGACTGAACACACTATTTTTTTGGCCCTCGCTCAACTCCTTGGGCTATCTAATGCTCCTTTAGTGCAACTTAGTCGTGAAAAAGCTTTTTATGCTTGGGTTTTTGTATACATCTTGGTATACATAACGCCAGTTCAATTTTTGCAAGAGAGATATCATGGCCGGATACCTAACAACTCACGTTCTCGATACCGCTGCTGGCTGTCCCGGTGAAGGCATCGAATTGGTGCTGTTCAAAGTCGCTGACGGTCAGCTCACAGAGCTAACCCGTGCTACCACCAATGACGATGGCCGTGTTGATGCACCGATTCTTGCCGGTGAAGATTTTGTGCCAGGCACCTATGAGCTGCACTTCCATGCTGGCGACTACTTCCGCCGCAGCGGAACAGCACTCGCTGACCCCGCCTTTCTGGATGAGGTTGTAATCCGTTTCGGTATTGCTGAGGGCGACGCGCACTACCACGTTCCTCTGCTGATCTCGCCCTACAGCTACTCGACCTACCGCGGCAGTTAAGGTAGGCCAAGGGCGTGAGCAGCAAAACCAAAGTGGCTACCCAGGATCAAAAGATTTACGAGCACATTTTTGATGCCATTCTGGAACAGCGACTTGCCCCCGGGACTAAGCTAACGGAAGAGGGTCTGGGTGAGGTGTTTGGCGTATCTCGCACGATCATCCGTCGAACGCTCTCGCGCCTCACACATGAGGGTGTAGTTGAGCTGATCCCCAATCGTGGCGCATATGTCGCTAAGCCTAACACTGCTGCTGCACGTCAGATACTGGACGCAAGGCGCCTTATCGAGCTGGCTCTGGTAGAGCGGGTGGCGGAACGCGGCCCTCAGCTTCAGCGTGAGATCAAGTTACTTCGACTGCTAATCGATGAAGAGCACGCAAGTTCGGCGCGTGCTGACACGGGGACCGCGATACGCCTCTCGGGTGAGTTTCACCTCGAGCTCGCACAGTTGGCAAGGAATGAGCCGATGGCAAACTTCCTACGCGCTTTGGTCTCTCAAACATCGTTAATTATCGCTATGTATCAGACAAGTCAGCAGAGCAACTGTGCCATAGATGAACACAGCAAACTGCTGGACGCTATCGAGCTTGGTGATATATCCGCAGCGTTGAGTTTGATGACAGAACATCTGGACCATATCGAAGCGCGACTTGAACTGGTGCAGGGCGAGCAGGAGGTTGATCTTGAGAAGGTGTTTGGCCATCTGAGGGTTAAAGCCTGAGCAGCAAAAAGTGACATTTAGTACATATTGGTGCACTCTTCGGGTGTATCAATGCAAGGATTTAAAACTTTTGGTTGAAGAAAGATATCTAAAATCAAAGGGTTAATAGCGTTGGCAGCCTTTTGCCAATAACAATAAGAAGGTCTTCATTTAGAGAGACCATTTGGAGGTAGCAATGAGCAATCACATGACCCCGGAGCAGATGCGGGATCCCAACTATACACCGCCAATGCATGTGGCAATCCCCCTGGGTATTCAGCATGTACTGGCGATGTTTATCGCCAACATCACGCCAGCGATCATTATCGCAGGCGCTGCGGGATTCGGTTTCGGATCCAACTCACCTGACTTCCCTAACATGCTCTACATGATTCAGATGTGTATGTTGTTGGCGGGTGTCACGACGCTGCTACAGACTATCGGTGCCGGCCCTATAGGCGCGCGCCTACCGATCGTTCAGGGTACCAGCTTCGCCTTCATCCCTATTATGATTCCGCTAGTCGCTGGCGGCGGTGTGGAAGCGATGGCGATAGTTACCGGCGGTGTGTTGGTGGGTGGTCTGTTCCAGGCTGCGCTGGCACCGTTTATTGGTCGAATGCGTTTCGCGCTTCCACCTCTGGTTACCGGTCTAATCATCCTGATGATCGGCCTCTCTCTTCTTAAAGTTGGTATTCAGTATGCTGCTGGTGGTGTACCTGCTATCGGTAAGCCTGAGTTTGGTTCACTCGCCAACTGGAGCGTTGCTGGAACAGTTATTGTTGTGACGCTGGCGCTCAAGTTCTATGCGCGTGGCATGTTGAGCTCTGCAGCTGTGCTGATTGGTTTGATCGCTGGTTACGCGCTGGCTTACATGATGGGCATGGTGAGTTTCGGCAATGTCGGTAAAGCGTCTGTTTTTGCTATGCCAAAACTCTTCCCATTTGGTATTGAGTTTGCTGCTGGTGCGATTATCGGTATCTGTTTGATGTCCTTCATCTCTGCTATTGAGACGGTGGGTGACGTGTCAGGTATCACCAAAGGTGGTGCAGATCGTGAAGCGACGGACAAAGAGATCGAAGGCGCCACTTACGCGGACGGTCTAGGTACCGCACTGTCGTCTCTAGCGGGTGCACTGCCTAACACCTCCTTCTCGCAGAACGTCGGCTTGATCGCCATGACGCGGGTTATGAGCCGTCATGTTGCGACTATCGGTGCAATCTTCCTGATTATCTGTGGCCTAGTGCCAAAAGTGGGCGCGATCATCCAGACGGTACCGATTGAAGTACTAGGCGGTGGTGTAATCGTGATGTTCGGCATGATCGCCTCTTCAGGTATGAAGATGCTCTCTGAGGTGAACTGGAACACCCGCAATATGATGATCTTTGGTGTTTCTCTGTCACTGGGTCTGGGTCTGCTACAGGCGCCTGAGGCGATGCAGCACTTGAACGGCACATTGAAAGCGCTGCTCGGTACAGGTCTGCTCCCTGCTGCTGTATGTGCAATCGTGCTGAACCTGGTGGTTCCAGAGTCAGACGACTAATAGCCGAGCATTTGATGAAAAGGGCCTGCGGGCCCTTTTTTCGTTTGTGCTCGTCAGAATTCCAGGCATGAGCGCAGTTCAGTGCGCTCCCAAAGGTGGATATGCTCTCTTTTGGGAGGGATAAGGTCGCGACGCGTAAGTTAGGCCAGATCGTAGACCCGGTTTGCCTCAGGGTCGGTGGTGTCGTACCCAAGCGCTTCGATTTCGCACCAGATTGCCGTTGGGATCTCTGTTTGTGCCCACACCAGTGTCGGCTGAACCCGAGCCTGTGCGGTAACACCACGCAGTGAGAGCTGAAGCGCAACTGCCCTTCATATGCCGTAATTTTAGTCTAGTTGACTCTAGTCTCCACAGAAGCGATCGCGCTCTCCAGTTTTTTGAGCGAGATCGGCTTTGCCATCACCGTATCGGCGCCGGCTGCTAGCAGTGTATCGGTCTCGCTACCCACCACCGCGGCGGTGGCACCGATGATAGGGCCGGTGTAGCCGGCCTCTCGCAGTGCTTTTGCCAAGCCGTAACCATTGAGCTTGGGCATCATTATGTCTGTCAGCACGACGTCGAAGGTGTTGCTACTATAGGCTGCGAGCGCCTCCTCACCATCGTTGCAGACACAGACCTCTGCGCCGGCATTGGATAGAATTTTCCTCGTTAGCAGCTGCAGTGTTTTATCATCCTCCGCAAGAAGGATGCGTTTGCCTAATAGAGTGGTGTTTTCAGCCTGCGTCTCACCTACAGCGGTTTCTGTTGAATTAGAGTCGCAATTATCTACTGACATAGTTACTACAAATGCAGCCCCACCTTTAGAACTCTGTTCGTAGTGAATCTGGCCGCCTAGGGCAATCGCCAATTCGCTACTGATGAAGAGACCAAGCCCAGTTCCGTCGGCGTCAGTGTCACCACGCGCATAGGCTTCAAATAGCTTGTTTACCTGTGAACTCTCGATTCCCTTACCATCATCCTCTACCCGAAGTTGAGCACGCTTGTTAGGTTCTGCGGTGGGCAGCTTGGTGAGGCTTGTCCAGATATTCTTACCACCTGAGTGTACCGCTGCATTCTTGACTAAGTTTGTAACTAATTGGCGCAGCGCTTGTGTATTAAATCGACACTGCATCTCATCTTCAGGAAGCTCTAAATGCAGACTGATGCCCGTCTCTTGAAGCAGGCCGGAGAGGGGAGTAAGCGCGCGCCTTACAACGACGGCGGGGGAGGCGTTTACTGCTTGCGACTCTTTGATGCGCTCGGGTGCAATTACTGTGCGCAGATCTTCAAGCACACCCAAAAGCCCTTGAGCAATATCTTCTACCATCTCAATCTTTTGGCGGTCTGAAAGTTCAGCATCTTTAGAGAGCATCTCAATTGAGGCCACCGGCGTTCGCAGTTCATGCCCAATAATGGCAAACATAGAGCGCTGACGCTCCAAAAGTTCAGAGAGCTGGGTATTGGTGCGCGTTAACTGGAGCTGTGTTTCACGCTCTTGGGTAAGATCAAACGCGCTGCCCGCCATCGCCACAACTTTATCGCCAGCATATTCAGCTTTGGCAAATGTATTTAGGTACTTGCGCGTACCATCTGGTAAAACGAGGTGGCGCTCGTGACTCTTCTGTCTCTCACCAGAGCGGGCTTCTAATCGTTCTTTAAGCTGCTGATTGCGGGTTAGCGGGTCAAAACGCGCGTCAATCAGTGCTGTAGTCACCTCTGGGAACTGATCCTTCGGTAAACCGTAGAACTCGCGATAAATATCGTTACACTCCCAAGTATCGTCCACTAAATTGTGGCGGAAGAGGCCAATGCGGCCGCCCTCTGCGATGTTGTTCAGGCGTTGTAGCGTAGCCTCTGCTCGCTGCTGTGCCGACTCAGCTAATTTGCGTGCTCTGACCATAGAATCGGTTTTGAGACGATATCCCATCTGAATGAACCGCCCATCTCGCTCAAGCGGGGCTGTAAAGCTGAATTGACCCCAGTACACAGGTTTACTAGTCAATGGATGGCGTATCAAGAATTCAGCAATTTCACCCGGATTGGCGATTGCGTGCTCCAATATTTGGCGATCATCTGGCGGCAGCACATCACTCAGAACATTCAAAAAGGGTTTAGTGGCCCAGAGCTCAGGCCAGGAAGATTTGCCTGCAACAACCTCAGCATAGCCCGTTGTCATGTCAATTTCATACACCACAAGGTCAGCCGCACTTATTGCCAGATCGTTCACTTGCTGTTGTGTCTGGACAGTGTTTAACAGTTCGCGTTGGGATTTGATCAGCGCTTCATTCTGAAGGCGCTGTTGCCGCATAGTATGAGCGTAGCTGTACATTAGAAAGCAGATGCCACCCCCAACTGCGACTACCACAATGGCCTTTGCCGGGTGCGACTCGGGGTTCGCGGCAAAGAGGATGTGTACGCTGGTTGCGCAGATAGCGGTGAGCAGCCAGAAAAAGATTGCTGTGATGTTGGGGCGGGTGAACAACCAGACTGCGGTCGCCATGATGGATATCATGGTGCCAACAGTCAGCGCAGTCGGTGAGGCTGGCGCGATGGCGACACTGACGACTCCTAAGGTTAGTGCCAGCGCCATCGTTTTGAACTCTAATGACACTCTCCTGTTGCGCAGCAACACAAGCAGCACTAATGCTGCTAGGAAAAATACCGGTGACACCAAATGCTGGGCGTGCCCTTCAAAGTAAACCCGTGTCTGAACGAGGGTTGCAACGAGCAGCAGCGCTATAGAGCCGATTAGTGCCCTATTGACGATGGTCTTTAATGGATCTGTCCTCGGTTGGTTCTGAATATCCATATGCAGTACTTTCTCGCAAAATTTCTGTTTTTCATCAGTTGGAGTGGTCTCTTGTGTCGGTGTTAAACCCCTCCTTTCATATGTATAGAACTAGCAATGATTATGCCATAAGCGACAGTTGTGCAGATAAAGTCTCTAATTTTCTCTGTATGAGGCTTCATGCATTGCCATCTGCTCAGATGAACTATGCTAGAGACATATCCGCTTGCTCTCTGTTAAGCGCAAATGAAGGTAAAACGATGAAGAATATCTCGCTGGTATCCGCTCTGCTTCTCTCTTTAACTGTTCTGACGGGGTGCTCGCCAGAGGTTGGAAGTGATGCCTGGTGCACTGATATGAAAGAGAAGCCAAAAGGTGATTGGAGCGCTAATGAAGCGACTGATTTTGCTAAG
>Ga0209962_1000430_pt1 | contig 12232 bp, 9 predicted proteins | sample SalPonA_C_H2O_MG_FD_185722 | JGI IMG/M metagenome (GOLD analysis project Ga0209962, IMG submission 185722) | Water microbial communities from South San Francisco under conditions of wetland restoration - Salt Pond MetaG R2A_C_H2O_MG (SPAdes)... | ecosystem: Environmental > Aquatic > Non-marine... | reverse complement strand
TACGTTGGTAATTGCGGGTAATTGCAAAGATCAGGTCTATCTTGCAGAGCTGCACAGACTTGCAGAGGGTAAATCAGTTCAGTTCATCACACGCTTCATTGAAGAAGATGAGGCGCAGCGGATTGTCGGAGGTTCTCAAGGGCTCATCATCGCCCACGCTGACGAAGATATGATTGTAAGTGGAAGCTTCTTTTTCGGTCTATCAGTCGGAACTCCACTATTCGCTATCCGAACACCTTTTCTTGATTGGTTCTCGCAGAGCAATTCCAGCAGCTACCTCAACCTATTCGAATCAACACAGGAGTTAGTGGCCTGTATCACATTAGAGTCCAACTCTTCGACGTATATGGAACCTATGGGCAAACCGCTAGAGCAGATCAGGAAACACTTCTCGAATGAGAATGTGAAGGAAGCTTGGAGTTCGCTGATAAGAATATCGTCTAACGACGAAATAAATAACAAAACAAAGGAGCAGCTTCATGACGCAGCCTAAGGTCGCCATAGTAATTCTGAACTGGAATGGGTGGAGAGATACATTAGAGTGCTTAGAGTCGCTCTTTAACCAACACTACGAGAACTTTCAAGTTATCCTGTGTGATAACGATTCAACCGACGACTCAGAGCAGCGAATTCTTGACTGGTGTAGTGGCGACTACTCTATAGCTTCTCTCGCACAACCGAAGCTACAACGCCTTGTGGCGCCGACAGCCACTAAACCGATCGGTATTACTCGTCTAACTCGAGATGAGATTATCTCGAGCAACGCTGGCCAGATAGGCACTCCGCTTGTGCTCATACAGAATGGCGCTAATCTCGGATTTGCAGGGGGAAATAATTCAGGGCTTCAGCTCGGACTAAATCTCGGCGCCGACTATTGCTGGCTGCTGAACAACGATACTGTCGTGGAGCCTGACTGTTTAGCGCAGATGGTGAGCCATACAGAGCAGCTTAAAGCAAAAGGTGTGAAAAACACCTGCGGCTCAGTTCAATGCTTCTATGATGATCCCAACGTGATTCAAGCATTGGGCGGCTTTGGCTTTAGTCATCGTAGCGCAATAACGTCAGAAACCTTTGGTCGCTACCTAACACGAGACCAATACTCTGCTATTGACCATGAGGCGTATGCTGCGAAGCTAGATGCGATACACGGATGCTCTTGGCTACTCTCTCGTGAATTTTTAACCGAAATCGGATTAATGGATGACCGCTATTTCCTCTACTACGAAGAGATCGATTGGGCGTTGAGAGCCAGAGGGAGATACCAACTGACCTACGCGCCTGAAGCCTTCGTTTACCATAAAGAGGGCGCGAGCATTGGATCAAAAAGCTTTAAACGGCCGCGCTCGGCGTTTGCTGAGTACCACATTCACAAAAGCAGACTTCGCTTCGTACGTAAACACCTACCGTTTCGCCTCCCGCAAGTGGCAATGTTCTCGATGATGCAGGCGGCTAATCGCTTCAGACAGAAGCTAAGCGGAAACGGAAAAGCAATCTTCAAAGCTCTTCTTCAACTGAGTTATTAGCAATATTTAGCTGGAATCATTCGGGGTAACCGACAGAAAAAAGGAGGCCTCTTGCCTCCTTTTATCCCTTAGACTATCGCTCTTATGACATCCCCAGCTTTGCACGAAGAAGCAACCAGGCGAACTTAGAGTTCGTTACCAGATAGCGTTTCCACATGCGCCTTGGCTCTTGAATAATCCGATACAACCACTCCAGTCCCCAATTCTGCATCCAAACTGGTGCCCGTTTGGTCATACCCGAGACCACGTCAAATGTACCACCGACACCCATTACAAAGTCGACGCCCAACTGGTTACCCCAGCGGTTAATGAAGATCTCCTTTTTGGGCGATGTGATCGCAACAAACATCAAGCGAGCCCCAGATTCACGAATCTGACGCACAACACCCTCTTCCTCATCTTCAGAAAAGTAGCCGTCGTGCACACCGGCAACCTGAAGCTTGGGATGTATAGCCTCGAGATTTTCCTTTGTTCGGTTCACGATCTCGCTTTTTGCGCCTAAAAGAAAGACAGGAAGATCATTGTCGGCACTCATAGCGATAAGTTCGAGAAAGAGGTCTACGCCCGCTACCCGCTCTGGAACTTCATGTCCAAGCAGACGAGCGCCCCATACGACACCCATGCCATCAATATTGATGATGTCGCACTCAGCAACACCTTCACGCAGCATAGGGTCTTTGCGCATATTCACAATTTTTGCGACGTTTACAACAACGTGTTGAGTAAACTGCCCTGCCAAGACGCGTCGCTTGATGAACTCTACCGTCTCGCTCATTGTTGCGACATGCATTGGAGTACCGAGCATTTCGATCCGTTTCATTTTACATCCCTATTTAATGTTCATCTTCACGCTTAAGCACTCAGCAATTAGCACTCAGCACGTAGAGCAACGCATGAAGCGTGCCACCTCAGGCAACTTCTTTAGCACTCTGGGTCTGTATCAACGCTTCAAGAATACGCTCGCAAGCCTTGCCATCTCCATAGGGGTTATGTGCTCGGCTCATCGCTTGATAGGCGCCATCGCTGTCAAGGAGCTCGGAGACAGCTTTTGTTATCACGCCAACATCTGTGCCAACTAGCTTTACAGTTCCGGCGGTAACTGCCTCCGGGCGCTCAGTTGTCTCTCGCATTACCAATACGGGCTTACCCAATGATGGCGCTTCTTCTTGAATGCCCCCGGAATCTGTAAGAATAAGCGTCGAGCGAGACATCAGGTAAACGAACGGAAGGTAATCTTGCGGCTCTATTAGGTGAATGTTGGCGCGATCATTCAACAGTCGGTTGACTGGTTCACGCACATTTGGATTCAAATGTACCGGATAGACGAAGTCGACCTGAGGATAACGAGCAGAAAGCTCTGATATCGCCTGACATATTCTTTCAAAACCTCCACCGAAACTCTCGCGACGGTGCCCTGTGATGAGAACCATCTTGCGGTTTTCATTTAAGAAGGCGAATCGAACCTTGAATTCTTGAGCTAGAGCCAAGTCAGTGTCGAAACGTTTCACAACGTTGAAAAGCGCGTCAATTACGGTGTTTCCGGTAGTATAGATATTCGAATCACTAACCGCTTCGCTAAGCAAGTTCTGCCTTGAGCCCTCGGTCGGAGCAAAGTGTAGGTTGGCCAACGCACCGGTCAGTTTTCGATTCCCCTCTTCGGGCCAAGGCGAATAGATATTCCCTGTGCGCAATCCAGCTTCAACATGCCCGACCGGAATCTGCGCATAATAGCTCGCCAATGTAGCTGCAAGAGTGGTCGACGTGTCACCATGGACCAGAACCATGTCTGGCTTTGATTCATTCAAGACAGAACGCAAACCTTGCAAAACACCGCAGCTAATATCAGTAAGATCTTGCCCAGGCTTCATTAGATTAAGGTCGTACTCTGGCTCTATTGAAAACAGCTCGAGGACTTGGTCCAGCATCTCTCGATGCTGGGCCGTTACACAGACTTCAGAGTCAAACCGCGAGTCGTTCTTCAACGCCAACACTAGCGGAGCCATCTTTATCGCCTCGGGTCGTGTTCCGAATACCGTTAGAACTTTCATCAGTGGTGCTCCGTTTTGTATTTACAGGTGTCCATAGGCTCATAGCTGCTTGATGCTTGCCGCGAAACACTCCGCGGGTGTCAACAAGTTCCTTACCTAACATGCGGTTCGGTTGAATAGTTTTGAATTCGCGGTGATCGACCAACATGACAACGATATCTGCCGCATCAATAGCTTCATCCATCTCCCGCAATTCAAGCACGCCCCGAAGGTTAGCGGGCATTTCGCTGATATTTGGTTCCACACCAAATACAGTACAGGGTAGATCCTCATTAAGTGCCTCAGCGATCTCAAGGGCTGGACTCTCGCGCAAATCATCAATGTCAGCTTTGAAAGCAAGGCCCATACAAGCCACTTTAATATCCCGAGCCGAGCGATCTGGCTGATTCTTGAGAATAGAGAAGAGCACCTCTTTAACCTTATTGATAACCCAATGCGGTTTAGCGTCATTAATACGACGAGCGGCGCGGATCATCTTCGCCTCTTCAGGGGCAGAGCTGACAATGAACCATGGATCCACCGCGATACAATGCCCGCCCACACCAGGACCAGGCTCTAAAATATTTACGCGCGGGTGACGATTAGCTAGCGAAATAAGTTCCCAGACATCGATATCGTGCTTGTCACAAATCAGTGATAGTTCATTCGCAAAGGCAATTCCCACATCGCGAGACGCGTTCTCGGTCAATTTGGCCATCTCAGCCGTGCGTGCGTTTGTGATTACGCATTCACCGACTACGAAGCTACGGTAGAGCTCAACACTGCGCTGTGAACACGCAGGCGTCATTCCTCCAATTACACGATCGTTTGCTACAAGCTCCCTGACAACCTTGCCGGGCAAAACTCGCTCAGGGCAGTGTGCAACATGAACCTCACAATCCTCAGAACCATCAACTGGGAACTTCAGATCAGGTCGCTCCCTTGCGAGCCACTGAGTCAGTTGTTCGGTTGCACCAATTGGGGATGTGGACTCAAGTATTACCAAGTTGCCCTTCTCCAGAACAGGCGCGATTGCCTTTGCAGCTGACTCTATATAGGCAAGATCAGGCTCATGATGTTCCTTAAACGGCGTTGGTACAGCTATCAAGAACGCTTCAGCAGGTTCAGGGGTGGTGCTGGCACGGAGGTAACCGCCGTGCACAGCAGCCTGAACTAACATATCCAAATCCGGCTCTACTATGTGAATACGGCCTTCGTTGATTGTGTCAACGGCTTTTTGGTTAACATCAACGCCAACAACCTCTATTTTTCTCGATGCGAACATAGCTGCTGTGGGCAGGCCTATGTAACCGAGACCGATAACTGATATTTTTTTAAACTTCATTCCACGCCCCTTTTTCCTTTTGGGTATCCAAGAGAGCCAAAACCTACACCCCCGAACATCTGGTGGCTGCAGATCTAAAAAAGATCTCTTCACAAAACGGATTTAGCAATTCGCATGCCAACTAATATCTCACCACACCCCAATGATAAATCGGCACGCTACTTGCAGATCATCTCGCAGACCCATTAATGACAATGGGATCAGCGATGTACGCTGAGGGACCTAATAGGGATAGAGGAAAAGACAATGAATCTTTTAATAATCGGCGATGACCCGAAGTTTATTGGCGGTGTAACAAATTACACTCGCCCGCTTGCACAGAAGTTAGCGGCTTCAGGTGTCAATGTTCACTATCTTTTTAATAGCTCGCGCAACCAAAAATACGACTTCGGACCGATGCGTATAGAGGAGTTCGATCAAGACGGTGTTAAGTATCATTGGCTAATGAACGGGCGTGGAATGGTCTACAACTATGACGATTTGGGCCTCGACTCTGGAACATGGTTTGATGAACTGTTTACAAAGCTTGTATCCGACCACAACATTGACGTAATACACATCAATGAGATTTTTGGTTTCTCAAGCAACCTGATCCATATCGCGAAGTCTCGAGGCATTAAGGTCGCGGTAACTGTCCACGAATATTGGTGGCTCTGCCCTCATCGCGTAATGGTTGACCACGACCGTAAGGTTTGTGAAGGACCAACAGATATGAGGAAGTGCGTCCACTGTGTTTCGCAACGAGCTCAAGGCTACAAACCAGCAGTGAAACGTTTCCAGTACCGTCTTCGCAATGCATTCCCATCCGTTTACACGCCAATCGTTAGTAAAATCAAAGGGATGAAGAAGAACTACTATAAATTGGTTGAACTTAATACGAGCGAGACCAGTAATATAATTGCAACCGATAAATCTCTAGAGCGACAACTTGAAAACCGCCTTTCAGCACTTATCGGCGCACTTAATGCATGTGATCGAGTTATATGCGTGTCAAGCGATGTAAAAAATATCCTTACTCGTTTTGGAGTCAAAAGGTCTGTATGTACCGTCGACCACATCGGAAGTGAGATTGCTGAACGTGACTGGGAACTCAGAACCGACTGGAAGCCTAGGGAGAGACTCTCCTTTGGCTTTATTGGTGGGATTACATACTACAAAGGTGTTCACCTGATTGTTCAGGCATACATGCTGCTCCCAGAGAACCTCAAAGCACGGGCGACCATAGATATCTATGGCGGTGGCGATCAGGGCTATGTGCAATCAATGAAGAACCTGTTAGAAAGAGGTGCGAAGATTGATATGGAAAATATTCGTTTCCATGGGCGCTACACTCCAGACCAACTTCCAGCTATTGGAGAATCGATCGACGTCAGCATCCTCCCGTCTATGTGCGCGGATACAGCCCCCCAAACAATATTTGAAAGCTTCTCGTCAGGACTGCCAATAATTGCACCGGATATCGGTGGGTTCAGCGACTTCATCAAACATGATGTAAATGGATTGATTTTCAACTACGGAAACCCGCAATCCCTCGCTGATGCTATGGCAAAACTGATTGAGCATCCCGAATTGGTAAGCGCGATGTGTACTCAAATCGAGCCTTCGAAAGCGATGTCCGCGCACGTACAAGATATGAAAAATGTCTATCAAGAAATGTCAGCAGCTTAAGCAAAAGTAAGGGCGCCATAGGCGCCCTTTTCACTCAATTAGAAAATCAGGCTTGGGCGAGAACCTTGGTTTCAAACCCTTCAGGGTTTGCGGCCTGCCAACGCCATGTATCCTGAAGCATCTCGGTCAAATCGCGCTTCGCACGCCAACCGAGTTCGGCATAGGCCTTTCTGGGATCTGCCCAACACTCCGCAATGTCTCCAGGTCTGCGATCGACGATTTCGTAATTGACCTCTCGACCGCTTACTTGCTCAAAAATACGGATCATTTCAAGAACCGAGTAACCGGTTCCAGTACCGAGGTTCCAAATGCCCAGCTCAGCGTTTTTTTCCAACCAATTGAGCGCCGCTAGGTGTCCCAGCGCAAGATCAACTACGTGAATATAATCACGCACACCTGTGCCATCCTTTGTTGGATAATCTGAACCAAATACACTTAACTTAGCCCGCCTACCAACGGCAACCTGGCTTATAAACGGCACAAGATTGTTTGGTATTCCTTGAGGATCCTCCCCAATTAAACCGCTTTTGTGTGCTCCAACAGGATTAAAGTAGCGCAATAGCGCTATGCGCCAGCGATCGTCTGATTTCCGCAGATCTTTCAGTATCTCTTCCACAATAAGCTTGGAGCGCCCGTAGGGGTTTGTCGGAGCTCCTGTGGGAACCGACTCACTGATTGGCACAGTCTCAACCTCTCCGTAGACTGTCGCAGAGGAACTAAACACCAACGAAAATACATTGGCTTGCGCCATAGCCTCTGTCAAACACAAGGTGCCTGCTACGTTGTTTTGGTAATACCGTAGCGGTTGATCGTTACTTTCACCTACTGCCTTGAGTCCGGCAAAATGAATAACCGATTGGATATCAAACTCATTAAAGACCAGATCAAGTTGCTCCCGCGATCGAATGTCACCTTCGCAGACTCGAAGCCGTCCAACTCCAGTTCTACCGCCGACGATTTCCCGTATGCGCTCAACACTTGCTGGGGAGGAGTTAGAGAAGTTATCGAAAATAACGACATCAACCCCTGAATCAAGCAACTCTACGACCGTGTGGGAGCCGATATATCCAGCCCCACCGGTTACTAAAACCCACATATAACAACTCCGCTTATTTAGACCACCTGAAGGCTCGGGCGATCAAGCGCCAATGAGGAGGTCTCCTCCAGGCGCAACGATAAATTCAACGCCTCGATGATGTTGTCCTCTATTGAGCAGTATGTCCAATTTCCATAGCGACCAGCAGAGTAAATATTATGCTCCGCCAGCTCGGCCATAACCCGAGCTTTCTGCTCTTCGCTCTCTTTACTGATGTGCACATAGGCGGGTGCCATAACGAGAAACTCGTGATCAACAAGTTCATGTCCGTCTACAACACCCATTCTCTCCAAGTCTGCAAGCGCTTGTTGTAATAGCGCTTGCTGGTCAATCTCCGCATCTTCGGGAAGTCCCATCTCGACATAGAGACTCATTCGATTGTCACCGAAAATATTGTTGTAAAAGCCTATACGGTAAAAGCTGAGATCCTTTTGTGGGAAATAGATCCAGTGAGAATTCTGTTTAGATGGACGATCAAAGCCTAGGTTGAATACCGCAACCTTGTTAGCTGTGAATTTCTCTTTTTCGTAATCGACACCACAAAGGTCGAGAAGCTTGGGTAGCGGCATCGTGTTGATGAGGTTGTCATATTCTACAACCTCTCCATCGCTAAAGGTTGCCCTCTTATTTTTCATATCAATTGATACGACGCGCTTATTAAGCTCAAGCTTATCGCCATCAACACGGCGCTCTATAGCTCGGATGTACTCGATTGCACCACCGCGTGGGTATGTAAAAGTTTGATTATAACTCGTCGCATCGGACTGGCGGAAATTGCTAATGATCTCTTTGAGATCGGCGTCTGGGAAGAACCGTCCCATGGCGTCTTTATCTAGCTTGTCCAAATCGATAGCGTAGAGTTTCTCGTTGTAAGGAATCAAAAATAGTTCGGCAATTGACTTACCAAACCGGCTTACGACGAAGTCCTTGAAGCTGTTGATATCTATATCCTCTTTGTGAACAAGGTCGTAAAGACAATCGGTGAAATCCTGCTGGTCAAGCTGGTGGATATTCTTCTGAAACGGAAAATCAATCCAGCGGTCCTTGTACGAGATATGTGTGATTTTTTCGACGTCTAGCAATTCATCTTGGACGTTATCAATCAACCACTTTTTGATGGCCTGATTTTGAAAATGGAAGAAGTGGCCACTGTAATCCCAGGTGAAACCATTGCGACGAATCGTTTTACAGTAACCCCCTATCTCACCAGCAGCCTCCATAACTCGATAGTCATTTCGGGTAAAAGCAGCGTAAGAGAGTCCTGTAACTCCACCACCAATAATCAGATCCATGTTATTTCTCCTACGCCGCCTCTTTGACAGCTAAAATTTTTATCAAGTAGTAGCAAATCAGCACCGAAGTGGCGATAAAGCTACTGGCTCCGGCCCCAATCAAGCCATACTGGGTTATCAGTAGATAACCGCAGATAAGGTTTACCGACAACGTGATAAGTGCTCCTCGCAGTATCACGCCATCCCTGCCATGCGAATAGAGAATTCCTGCCAGAATCTGCACCGAGGCAAGCTGGATGTAAAACATTGCCAGCATCGGTGTTAACTCTAGAAGCGCGTACTCTTGCCACACAAACTGCTGGACTAGCTGCACAAACCACTGCATCGCATAGTAGGTAACCCCACTTAAGATAGGGGTAGCAAACGCCATGCCAATAACTAATTTACGAATGACTTCAGCACCAATGTACTTCACCGATGAGTACCAAAAGAATCCAATACCAGACGAGACAACCATTAGCAGTGCAGCTAAGCTGTTCGCTACAACGAAATCCCCCGCGGCCGCGTCTCCCAATAGCCACTTAACGAAAATAAGATCGCTACTCTGCATAAACAATTGAGCATATAAAGCCGGCATCAGAAAAATCGATATTTTCAATAATTGCTTGAACAGCGCAAAATCAAACCCACTTAAATTAACGCGCAACCAACTCCGAATTTCGACTCTTGAGAATAGGACGATTACACCAAATATCGCTGCACCAATTGGCCAGAGAGGATCCTCATATGACCACCACAAAAAAAGAAATATGATGGGTAGCGGGAGATATTCAACGATGAAGTTATATTTAACGAGTTCTCGTGAGTGCTGCAGAATCTGCAGCTTGTACATCGAAAGTTTTTGAATGGTTCTAGCAAGTGCGACAAGCAGTAGATAAGCGTAGAGCAAAATGGTCTCTTTACTCGCCCAAAAAAAAGAAGAGAGAAAAACCACGATCATTAATATGGAAGCAATCAGCGAAACCGCTGAAATTACATTGTAGACAGGTTGAGCTGTTCGCCCCTCGTCTAAAAACTTCAGTACTAGCCGGTTGCAACTGTCGGGCAAATTGAGCAGTAGCAAGGGCACTGCGAGGCTCGCTAAGTTGTTAAGAAAGCCTATCTCTCCGATCTGCTCCTTGCTGAGAAAATAGGTAAGCGCGGGGATGTAGATCACACCCTTGATTCGAATCAATACGAATACGCCGATTCCGTAAAGGAATTTACTGATGATCTGCGCCTTACTCCGAGCAATAGTTTCCGTCATTTTGTAATTACCTCGGCATTTAGCGGTGTTCTAGGAGAGCCATAGAAATGCCTGTAGACGGCAGTAAGACCAATAGTCATGGCGAGCATTAAGATCCCAACAATTTTGAGGTACTGAACGGCAGATAAAACGATATTTATGACATCGCCGGTTGCTTGGAGTATGAAGAAGAATAGAACAGCACTCGAGTAACCTCGTTCTCTGACAATTAACCAGTTAACCACTATCGCCCTCTTCAGAGCGTAAAGGACCATAAACACCAGAAAAATTGTCGCGGGTATACCGACTCGAAACGCTGCCCCAACAATTCCAACATCAGATGAGTAGAAACGTGGATGCATAATCTCTTTTTCGCGCAAGGTTTCGTTATCTTTCCCGAAACCTAAGAGCGGATGCTCTGCAAGGAACTCTGTTGCTTCCTTAACAGTCGCATATCGAGCAACATCATGTTCATGTAATGTGCTGAAAAATTGATAGGCAAACAATCCCATCAAAACACCTAGCACAGGTCCACCTAAGTAAAATAAGGGAAGTCTACTGCGCCTAGCGAACCACAGATGGTAGAGTGCGAAGCCCGCAACCGCAGCTGCTGTAAAGGCCCGGGATTGAATCAAGACCAGTCCCCAAATAGAAGCACCAATTACCAATACCCAATAAACCCGCAAAGCCGCAGTTTTTGCCCTGTATGCCAATATTGGCCCAGCAAAAGCACCAAATATTAGAGCTAGACCCGGCGCCTTCAAACGATAACCACGCCACTCATCATAGGTAATCATAAGTTGGATAAAAGGGTCGGTAGAGCGATAAGCCGCTGCTAAATCCATTCGCGCCCAGTGAATGATATAGCTGATTGCAATCGCACCAAGGGCGACCGCAATGGTATTTTCGAGTTCATCAGGTTTCATGCCAGCGCGATAAGTTAGATAGAGCACTGGTGCCAATAAAGCAGAGAAAAAATCTCGCGTGGACATAACACTCGGTAGAGCAGGCGCACCCGTGTTTGCCGAAAAAACAAACGCAGGCACCATCATCGCATAGGCAATAAAGAGAATCGTACTTAACACCCACCAACTCCAGCGGAGATCTGCGGCACGGACATTAAGTGCGCTCAAAAGGGCTGAATAGGCGAATAGGACCAATAGGATCAAAGAACCCAGCTCCTGCAACCGGTTGTTGAGGATATACATGGTGCCGCCGAAGCCAGTATATATAACAAGAAACAGCCCAAACTGTATAAGTGCGCGCGCGCTAATTAGCATTTGATCAAATTCTTTTGATTATCCTATCTGATCGTTTTGCAGAAACCATGCCATCAGCGTTGAGATCTTCAGGGCAGATCTGAGTCAAATAGCCTTACGGAAGAAGCAATATTCAGTCGAGCCACTCATCAAGTTCATCGATAGGAAGAGCTACCTCTCTCTTTGTGATCTCTTTTTTCGCACTCATTTGTTTTTGATCAACCAATTGATCTTGGGGACTATCCTCAGCCACTTCAGAGTTACCTGTTAGAGCGGGTTCTAATTTCGGCTGACCGTAGTCACCTAAGGCTGCGGTTAGCTTTTTGAACACTATGCGGCCAATAACGAATAGGACACTCAACATCGCTGTCGCCATAAACGCAACGATAGTCCACATCTTCCGATTAGGCGCAGATTTGAACAGCGCAGGCTGGGCTGTTTGGATGGGTTCGAGCGGATAGTCTGACTTAGCATTTAATATGATCTCCTCCGCCAACTGTGTCTCCAGCATGCGGTAGATAGAACGCTGCATCTCTATATTGCTCGTAGCATCTAGTCGTTGGTTTAAAATATCCCGTTGCTGCGCCAATTCTGCCAGCCTTCTATCCCGCGTATATCGATTAAACCTCTCAAAATAAGCATTAGCTAAGCGCGCTGATAGTTGCGGGTCAACGGTAGTCATAGAGATCGGCAGGAGACCACTCTGCCCATCGACTTCAGCAGAGAGGATTTCTCCTCTGAACACCATCACGGCAATCTGCATTGAGGGGACGAACCCCTCGATCCAACGCTGATTG